>OHFR01000066.1_pt1 | contig 59545 bp, 48 predicted proteins | sample 1567531 | NCBI WGS metagenome assembly OHFR01 (sample SAMEA3879597, study PRJEB24766) | human gut metagenome | biome: human-associated habitat; feature: feces | place: USA | collected 1985/1987
TATTCCTAATTTTTAAATACATTATGAATGTTTAAAAAATATTTGATAAATAAGCAAGTTAGTGTTATAATCAAATCAGTATGCAGGAAAGGCAGGGAACTATGGAAAAGATTTTTAAAAAGCTTACCGTGTTTTTATCGGGGCTGCTTATTGTAACAACTGTTTTTTTAATCTTTGTTATTCCCACTTATATAAAATCGGATAGGAAGATAGACTTTTTCTCGTCCAATAAAATCGTGAGCAATATTAAAAATATGGAAATGAATATGACTACGGTCATATACGTTCAGAACGCTAAGGGGCAGTGGGAGGAATACCGCCGCCTGCACGGCAGCGAAAACCGCCTGTGGGCGGGAATTGATAAAATGCCCGCGCAATTGGGCAACGCCTTTATTGCCATTGAGGACGAGCGATTTTACGAAAACCGCGGGGTTGACTGGAAGCGAACCTTTGCGGCTGTGGGTAATAAGCTTTTAAAATTTAATTCCACCGAATTCGGCGGCTCCACCATAACGCAGCAGCTTATAAAAAACGTTACGAACGATAAGGACCGCGACGCCATGCGCAAATTACGCGAAATTGTGCGCGCAACACTTATAACCCGCAAGCTCACAAAAAAAGAGATACTTGAAGCATACCTTAATACAATATCCCTCGGCAACGGCATTTGCGGCGTTCAGGTGGCGGCGAACTACTATTTTAATAAGGATGTAAGCGAGCTTAATTTAACCGAGTGCGCCGCCCTTGCGGCAATAACCAAAAACCCCTCAAGGTTTAACCCCGTAACCGAAAAGGGCGCGGCGGAAAACAAAAAGCGGCGGCAAACGGTGCTTGATAAAATGCTGGAGCTTAAAATGATAAGCTACGATGAGTACGATAAGGCGTATAACACCGAGCTTAAAATAGACGATTCGCAAAAGGACGAATACGAGGGCGAAATAAACAGCTATTTTGTTGACGCGCTGATAGACCAGGTAATAGACGATCTTGCGGAAAAGTATAATTTGAGCACTCAAATGGCTTCTACCATGTTCTACAACGGCGGCTTTAAAATATACTCCACCCTAAAGCCCGATATACAGGCGCAAATGGAAAAGGTTTACACAAATATTGACACCTATTTCCCCCAAAAGGCGACCTATGATAACGGCGTAACCGCGCATGCGCAATCTGCTATGACGGTTATGGACTATAAGGGGCATATAGTCGGAATAGTGGGGGGAGCGGGTGAAAAAACCACAAACCGCGGGCTTAACCGCGCTACCGATTCGCCGCGTCAGCCCGGCTCTACCATGAAGCCGATAGGTGTTTACGCGCTGGCAATAGATAAGAACATTGTGGATTATACCTCCCGCGTGCTCGATAAGCCGATAGAAAAATACTATGCCGACGGCAAAAGCGGACCTAAGGAATGGTACGGCTACTATAAGGGCACGGTTTCCCTTAACTACGCAATACGCAAATCAATGAATACTATTCCCGTGCGGCTTCTGCAAGAGGTAGGGGTTACCGATTCGTATAATTTCTTAACCCAAAAGCTGCACTGCAGGCATTTGGTTGAGGCTGACAAAAACCTTGCGGCGCTGGCTCTCGGCGGCACGCACTACGGCATTACCACCACCGAATCCGCCGCGGCTTACGCGATTTTCGGCAATAAGGGCGTTTACCACAAGCCGACGACATATTACGAAATAAAGCACGCAAACGGCGATACCATAATTAAATATGACGATACCGGCGAGCAGGTAATAAGCCCTGCCTCCGCCACCATAATGAACCACCTTTTGCAAGAGGTTGTTTACGGCAGCGAGGGCACCGGCGGCGGAATAAGGGGCTTTAACTACAAGCTCAAGGCATATGCTAAAACAGGTACTTCAAGCGAATCCTACGACCTTTGGATGGTTGCGGGCTCTCCTTATTATATAGGCTCCGTTTGGTACGGCTTTGACTTATCGCACAATATATATAACGGCGGCGCGGCGGCTAAAATATGGCGCGACGTTATGACCGAGGTGCACAGAAACCTTGATGTAAAGGAATTTGAGGACAGCGAGGACGTTGTTAAAAAGGGCATAGGCTACTATAAAAAGGGTGCAAAGGTTGAAACGCCTATCTATTATAATTCTTCATCTGCCGCGTCTTCTTCGTCGGCATCGTCTTCAAGCAGCTCTGCACCGTCTTCTTCCGGGTCGTCGTCCACAGTAACCTCGTCGGAAAACACATCTTCATCATCAACGCCGTCCGACACATCGTCCGACACCTCTACCTCACAGCCCGATACACCGTCATCCTCATCGGAAAGCTCGTCTACCGAGCCCACTCCGCCGTCATCCGATACACCTGCCGGGGGCGACGGATAATGCGTCCGATAGCGAAAATTTATACCGATTTTCCCGAAAAATTCGGGCTGCCGCGGCAAAGCGGATTAGTAGAAAATTTACGCGGGAAAATAGTGTTTGAGCCTGAATACCGCGATATTTCCGCCGTGCGAGGGCTTGAAGAATACTCGCATATATGGCTTTTGTGGGAATTTTCGGGCTTTAAGGGCGGCGATTGGTCGCCCACGGTGCGCCCGCCGAGGCTGGGCGGAAATAAGCGTGTAGGAGTTTTTGCAACCCGCTCGCCCAACCGCCCTAACCCCATAGGGCTTTCTGCCGTAAGGCTTGAAAAAATAAGCCTTGATAAAAAGCTGGGCGCGGTGCTAGAGGTTTCGGGAATTGATATGATGAACGGCACGCCGATTTACGATATAAAGCCGTATTTAAGCTTTGCCGATTCATACCCCCACGCGGTTTGCGGCTTTGCCGCTGAAAAATTCGGTGAAAAGGCGACTGTGGAAATTCCCGAAAGCATTGCATACACACTGGACGCGGAAACGCTTTTGCAATTAAAGAAAATTTTAGAGGAAGACCCGCGCCCGCATTACCAAACCGACCCTGAGAGAGTGTACGGGTTTACATTTAAAAGCCTTGAAATACATTTCAAAGCGGGAAAAGGGGTAATAAAATTACTGTCCGCCGAAAGCAAAGCTTAAAAAATTTAACTTTTTGTGTAGAAAAATGACATATACTGTAACATATACCTGATATATATTTATCATATTTCCGTTTTATTTTAAAATTGTGTATAATAAACTTACCAAATAAAAAACGGAGGAATGGCATATGTCAAGATTCACTTTACCCAGAGATATTTATTTCGGCGAAAACGCAATGGAAAACCTGAAAAACCTCAAAGGCAAAAAGGCGATAGTAGTTGTGGGCGGCGGCTCTATGAAACGTTTCGGCTTTCTTGATAAGGCAGTAAATTACCTTAAAGAGGCGGGAATGGAGGTAGAGCTGTTTGAGGGTGTTGAGCCAGACCCCTCTGTTGAAACCGTTATGCGCGGCGCCGAGGCTATGCGTAAATTCCAGCTGACTGGATAGTTGCAATAGGCGGCGGCTCCCCGATAGACGCGGCAAAGGCTATGTGGGCGTTTTATGAATACCCCGATGTTACCTTTGAGTCGCTCTGCGTTCCCTTTAATTTCCCCGAGCTTCGCCAGAAGGCTAAATTCTGCGCTATTTCCTCAACCTCGGGAACTGCTACGGAGGTTACCGCTTTCTCGGTAATTACCGATTACTCAAAGGGCATTAAGTACCCGCTGGCGGACTTTAATATAACACCGGATGTTGCAATAGTTGACCCCGAGCTTGCACAGACAATGCCGCAAAAGCTTATAGCGCACACCGGTATGGACGCGCTGACCCACGCAATTGAAGCGTATGTTTCCACCGCCGCTAATGATTATACCGACGCGCTTGCTATGAAGGCAATTGAAATGGTAACCTCGTACCTGCCCTCATCCTACAAGGGCAACCGCGAGTCCCGCGCCGCTATGCACAACGCACAGTGCCTTGCGGGAATGGCGTTTTCAAACGCACTGCTCGGCATTGTTCACTCAATGGCACACAAAACCGGCGCCGCTTTTTGCGAGGGCAGCATGAAGGGCAGACACCTGCCGCACGGCTGTGCTAACGCAATTTACCTGCCCTATGTTATAAAATACAACGCGCATGACGAAAGAGCCGCTGAAAGATATGCCGATATTGCAAGAATGTTAGGTCTGCCCGGCAGCAGCGATAAGGCGCTTATTGAGAGCCTTTGCACGCTTATAGGCAGTATGAACGGCATTTTCGATATACCGCACACCTTAAAGGACTTCGGTGTTGATGAGGCTGAATTTAATGCCAAGGTTGATGAAATTGCCGCAAACGCCGTGGGCGACGCCTGCACAGGCTCTAACCCCCGCGCAATTGACCCTGCCACTATGGCTAAGCTATTTAAATGCACCTACTACGGCACAGAGGTGGATTTTTAAATCTATTTAAGGAATGATACCGTAAAATGTTTAAAATCGTAAGCAAACGAAACCTGAACCCAACCGTTACCATGATGGATATTGAAGCGCCGCTTGTGGCTAAAAAAGCCGAGGCGGGTCAGTTCATTATCCTCCGCACCGATGAAGACGGCGAGCGTATTCCGCTTACCGTTGCGGGCTTTGACCGCGAGAAAGGCACGGTTAAAATTATATTTCAGATTGTGGGCGCTACCACCGAAAAGCTGAATCATAAAAACGTGGGAGACTGCCTTGCCGATTTTGCGGGTCCTCTCGGTAAGCCTACCGAGACTGAGGGGCTGCGCAAGGTCTGCGTTGTGGGCGGCGGCGTAGGCTGCGCAATCGCGCTGCCTATAGCCGAAAAGCTGCACGCCGAGGGCTGCGAGGTGCACACCATAGTTGGATTCCGTAATAAGGATTTAGTAATTTTGGAGGAGGAGTTCTCCGCCTGCTCTAATAAGCTTACGATAATGACCGACGACGGCTCCTACGGCACAAAGGGCGTTGTTACCGCTCCGCTTAAGGAGGCTATCGACGCGGGCGAGAATTACGACGAGGTTATAACAATAGGTCCGCTTATTATGATGAAGTTTGTTGTTGCAACCACCAAGCCTGCGGGCGTTAAAACGGTTGTTTCAATGAACCCGATCATGATTGACGGCACGGGTATGTGCGGCGGCTGCCGCCTTACCGTGGGCGGGCAGACAAAGTTCGCCTGCGTTGACGGGCCCGATTTTGACGGCTTCGAGGTCGATTTTGACGAGGCTATGAAGCGCGGCGCTATGTACCGCGATTTCGAGAGACACGCATATGAAGAAACCTGCAATTTATTTAAAAAGGAGGCGCGGTAATAATGGCTGTTAATATGGATCCCAAAAAGCACGAAATGCCGGTTCAGGCACCCGATGTGCGCAATCACAATTTTTCCGAGGTTGCCCTCGGTTACAGCGAGGAAACCGCGCTTGAAGAGGCTACACGCTGCCTTAACTGCAAGCATATGCCCTGTGTTTCGGGCTGCCCCGTTAATATTCATATACCGGCGTTTATAGAAAAGGTAAAAGAGGGCGACTTTGAGGGCGCTTATCAGGTAATAGCGCAGTCCTCAAGCCTGCCCGCCGTTTGCGGCAGAGTATGTCCGCAGGAGAAGCAGTGCGAGGCAAAGTGCGTGCGCGGCATAAAGGGCGAGCCTGTGGGTATAGGCAGGCTGGAGCGCTTTGTTGCCGACTGGCACAACGAGCACGCCAAGGGCAATATTACCCGCCCCGAGCCTAACGGTCATAAGGTGGCAGTGGTAGGCTCGGGTCCCTCGGGGCTTACCTGTGCGGGCGACCTTGCCAAAAAGGGCTACAAGGTTGCGGTTTTTGAGGCTCTGCACACCGCGGGCGGCGTTTTGGTTTACGGAATACCTGAGTTCCGCCTGCCGAAGACAATAGTTAAAAAAGAGGTTGATACCTTAAAGCAATTAGGCGTTGAAATTGATACCAACGTGATAATAGGTAAAACCGTTACGGTTGACGAGCTTTTCGATATGGGCTACGAGGCGGTATTTATCGGCTCGGGTGCGGGGCTGCCACGCTTTATGGGAATTGAGGGCGAGGCGCTCTGCGGCGTTTATTCCGCCAATGAGTTTTTAACCCGCAATAACCTTATGAAAGCCTACAAGGACGGCAGCGCTACCCCCGTTATGCACGCAAAAAAGGCGGTTATAGTAGGCGGCGGCAACGTTGCTATGGACGCGGCGCGTACCGCAAAGCGCCTGGGAGCGGACGTTACCGTGGTTTACCGCCGCACCGAAAACGAGCTGCCCGCCCGCAGAGAAGAAGTAGAGCACGCAATGGAGGAAGGAATTGAGTTTAAATTCCTTACCAACCCGATTAAAATTGAGGGTGAAGACGGCTGGGTAAAGAGTATTCTTTGCCAGGAAATGAAGTTGTCGGAGCCCGATGAATCGGGTCGCGCGCGTCCCGTTCCCGTTGAGGGCAGCGAATACGAGGTTGAGGCTGATTGTGTTATAATGTCTATCGGCACATCCCCCAACCCGCTTATAAAGTCCACTACAAGCGGACTTGAAGTAAATAAGCGCGGCGGAATAATTGTAAACGAGGAAACCGGCAAAACCAGCCGCGACGGAGTTTACGCCGGCGGCGACGCCGTTACCGGCGCTGCAACCGTTATTCTTGCTATGGGCGCGGGTAAAACCGCCGCCAAAGCGATTGACGAATATATTATGCAAAAATAATTATAAAACAGTAAGAGGGGCTGCCGTGTTAAGGCAGCTCCTCTTACTTTATATATCAGATAAATATTCGGTTAAATTCATCATATCGTCATTAAGCAGCGACAGCGATTTATAAAAGCCTTCAATTTCCTTTACCTTTTCGCTTGTTGTGCTGACAGATGAGAGTGGAGCGTTATAAAGCAATAAAATTTTCTCTAAAAGGCGGCGAGCGAAACCGCGACAGGTTCGAGTCCTGTCACACTAGATTGCCGCCGAATCGCTTATTTCGCCGTATGCGTTGCAGCAAATTTGCTGTGTGCTTACAGCAGTATTAAGGGCGGCGGCGTAATGCTCGTCATCGGGCGTATTCACAGTGCTTTCAATCGCGGTGTATAATTCGGCAACCGCGTTTTTTATTTTACATATTCCGAAACGCATTTTTTCATTTCGTCCCAGTGGTCTTCCATTTCGCTTACAAGCTTTAACTGGGTGCGGCAGCGGTCAAGATTATGCTCGGGATAGGCAATTTTAAAATACTTGTCGCCGTCAATGAAATCTGCTAAAAATCGCATTCCGCATTCAATAGTCATCATTTTAGCGCCCTCGGGCAGCAGGATAATTTCGCTGTCTGATAAAAGCCCGCCGCAGCCGTCCAAAAAGCCCTTTGTGTATACGCGGAATTTCTCCATATCAAGCTTAACCTTTGAAAGGTCCTTTTCATCCTCTGCCGCGGTGCTTGCACCGAATCGTATTGCGTCGCCGAAATCGGTTACCGAAAAGCTGGGCATAATTGTATCAAGGTCTATAACGCAAAGCGCCTTGCGCGTGGTGTTATCAAGCAAAACGTTGTTGCACTTGGTATCGTTATGGCTGACTCGCAGCGGCAGCTTGCCCGCACTGTGGTTTTCAAAAAGCACGGGATAAAAGTCGGCACGCGCCTTAATAAAATCAATTTCCGGCTTTACAAGGTGCGCTCTGCCTGAGCGGTCTTCACTTACCGATTGCAGAAAATCCCTGTACCTTTTCGGGGTATTGTGAAAATCCGGAATTATTTCATGCAGGCTTTCTGCGGGAAAGTCATTGAGCGCCTTCTGAAATTTACCGAAGGCTAAGGCACACTGGTAAAAATCCTCGTCGCTTTCGGGCAAATCAATGCTTACAGAATTATCTATAAACTCATAAATCCGCCAAAAGGTTTTATTTTCGTCTATATAATATGTATGCCCGTCCTCCGACCTTAAAAAGTTAATTATCTTTTCTCCGTCCGCCGCGCTTTCTTTAATATGCGCGGTCACGCGGTCAATGTTTTCCATAACCGCACAAATGTTTTTGAAAACATTGGTGTTTATTGCCTGAAGTATGTATTTTTTCTTTTTGCCGCCCTCTGCCATTTCAAGCAGGAACGTACTGTTTATATGACCGCTGCCGAAGCACTCGCAGCCCGTAATTTTGCCGGGAAGATTAAATTTCTCCGCAATTTCCTTTGCGGTCTTCTGTTCGGAAACAGATATTGACATAAATATCTCCACCTAAAATGTGTTATAAAAATAAATATACCATAATCCGCCCCGTTTGTCAAATTTCTTCTTAAACAAATGCTACATTGTTGAATATATACCAAAATTATGTCGAAATATTTATAACATTTATTCCAAACCTTAAAACTTTAAAAAAATTTAAAAAAACACTTTACAACTTTATCGTAATGAAGTATAATAAGGACAACAACTTAAACAGAGGTGCAGAAAAATGAAAAAATTATTGGCAATGGTAATGTGTGTGTGTCTCGCGGTTATGTTTACCGCCTGCGGAAAAGGTAAGGATCAAACCGACAGCGAGTACGTAAAGGAAAAGGGCAAGCTGGTTATAGGTATAACCGATTACGCTCCTATGGATTATGAAAAGACCAAGGGCAGCGGCGAGTGGATAGGCTTTGACGCAGATATGGCAAAGGCGTTTGCAAAGGAGCTTGGCGTTGAGGCGGAATTTGTTGTTATCGAGTGGGATAACAAATTAATGGAACTTAAGGGCAAGAGCATTGACTGCGTATGGAACGGTATGACGATAACCGACGAGGTTAAGAACGGCATGGAGGTTTCAAACGCTTACTGCAAGAACACGCAGGTTGTAGTGGTTAAAAAGGATGTAGCCGATAAGTATAAGACAATCGAAAGCGTTAAGGACCTTAAATTTGCAGCTGAGGCAGGCTCTGCCGGAGAAAAGGCGCTCAAAGACCTTGGCTACAGTGTAACGGCTGTCGGCGCACAGTCCGACGCGCTTATGGAGGTTAACGCGGGAACAAGCGACGCGGCGGTTATAGACCTGCTTATGGCGGGCGCTATGATAGGCGAGGGCACAAGCTATGAAAACCTGGCTTACACCGTAGGCGTAGCTGATGAAGAAGATTTCGGCGTAGGCTTCCGCAAGGGCTCTGATTTGGCTGAAAAGCTCAACGATTTCTTCAAGAAAGCGTATTCTAACGGTTCTATGAAAGAGACCGCAACTACATACGGCGTTCAGGAAGCTGTAATCGAGCAGAAGTAAAAATTTAATTTGACAGGCAGGGGGAGTTTTCTCTGCCTGCCTTGTACTGTAAAAAAGGAATTATATATTTATGTTACAAACGGTAATAACCACGCTTTGCGGCGGCTTTTTAAAAACGCTTGAAATATTTGCTGTTACGCTCCTCGGCGCTTTGCCCTTGGGGCTTATAATCGCGTTCGGCTCAATGAGCCGCTTTATTCCGCTAAAAGCCCTTATAAGAACGATTGTATGGATAGTGCGCGGCACGCCGCTTATGCTCCAGCTTTTAATAATATACTACGGCCCCGGAATTTTGTTTGACAATAATATTTGGGGCGGCGGTGCAAACGGAAGATTGACAGCGGCACTCGCAGCGTTTATAATAAATTATGCCTGCTATTTTTCTGAAATTTACCGCGGCGGAATTGAGAGCATATCCAAAGGGCAGATTGAGGCGGGTCAGGTTTTGGGTATGACCCGCAGCCAGATATTTTTCAAAATAGTGCTTTTGCAGGTTATAAAGCGCATTGTGCCGCCTATGAGCAACGAGATAATAACGCTTGTTAAGGACACCTCGCTTGCCCGCATAATCGCGGTTTATGAGCTTATCTGGGCGGGGCAGACCTTTATAAAGGGCGCGGCGATTATCTGGCCGCTGTTTATGACGGGTATATTTTATCTTGCTTTCAGCGGAATACTTACTCTCCTTTTCGGCTACATAGAAAAGAAGCTTAGCTACTTTAGCGCCTGAGGTGTAACAATGTCAGTTTTAGAAGTTAAAAATATAAAAAAGAACTTCGGTAAAACCGAGGTGTTAAAGGGAATAAGCTTTTCGCTTGAAAAAGGCGAGGTGCTTTCAATCATCGGGTCTTCGGGCAGCGGTAAAACGACCCTTTTGCGCTGCCTTAATTTCCTTGAATTTGCCGAGAGCGGAACTATATCGGTCGGCGGGAAAATAATATTCGACGGCGACGCGGCGAAAAAACCCACGGAGAATGAAATACGGCTTAACCGTCTGCACTTCGGGCTTGTATTTCAGTCTTTCAACCTTTTTCCGCAGTACAGCGTGCTTAAAAACGTGACGCTGGCACCCGTTTTGCTTAAAAGAATGACCGAGGAAGAAGCGGAAAAAAAGGCGCGCGAGCTAATAGCGCGCGTGGGGCTTACCGATAGGATAAATAACTACCCCTGCCAGCTTTCGGGCGGGCAGCAGCAGCGCGTGGCAATAGCGAGGGCGCTGGCGCTGGAACCCGATATACTCTGCTTTGACGAGCCTACAAGCGCGCTTGACCCCGAGCTTACGGGCGAGGTTCTAAGGGTAATAAAGGACCTTAAAAGCACGGGCAGCACTATGATAGTTGTGACCCACGAAATGGAATTTGCCCGCAATGTATCGGATAAGGTGCTGTTTATGGCGGACGGCGTGGTTGAAGAATCGGGCACGCCCGAAGAGGTTTTCGGCACGCCGCAATCGGATAAAACAAAGAGCTTTTTAAATAAATCACTTGAAAGCGTGTAGTGTATGAATATTAAAGGCACCGACAATAAGATGATAGACGATTTATACGACCTTATAGCGTCGCTCAAAAGCAGAGAAGACTGCCGAGCGCTTTTCAGCGATATGTGCACAAATAAGGAAATTGAGCAAATGGCGCAGCGCATTTACGCTGCGAGGCTTTTAATTGAGGGCAAAACCTATAATCAGGTTATAGAGGAAACCGATATATCGTCGGCTACATTAAGCCGCGTTTCCCGCTGTGTTCAGTACGGCGAGGGCTACAGAAAATTCCTTGTCGACGGTGAGGAAAAGTAATAACTGACGAAAGACGGTGGATGATTTGATACTCGGTTTTGATATAGGCGGAACAAAGTGCGCCGTTATGACGGCAGAGGTACAGGGCGAAAATATAGAGTTTTTAAAAAAGGAAAAATGCGCCACCCGCTTTGATATTTCGCCTGAGGAAATGATAGAAAGCCTGATAAAGTCGGCTGAAAATATTTTAGACGGCGAAAAACCCGAAAAAATAGGAATATCCTGCGGCTCAACCCCACGCTCAGCGAGGATGTACTCTCAAAATTACAGCTTGCCGTTCCCGCAATACCGCTGCCGTCGCTCACAGGGCTTAACTCTGCGTTCTGCAATGACGTTGACCCGCAGCTTGTATATGCGCAGGAGCTTATGGGGTTAGGTAAAACAGGGGATATGCTGCTTTGCATAAGCACCTCGGGTAATTCGGCAAACTGCGTTGCCGCCGCCGAGGTAGGCAAGGCGCTCGGACTAACCGTTATTGCGCTGACAGGCTCAAAGGGCGGGCTGCTTAAGGAAAAAGCGGATATTTGCATTTGCGTTCCCGAAACCGAGACATTTAAGGTGCAGGAGCTGCATTTGCCCGTGTACCATTATCTTTGTGCTAAGGCGGAAAAGGTGCTTTTTGATTGAAAATCCTTTAAATGTGTATTATACCCCGATTTTCAGGCGAATTTCGGGGTATAATATTTGTGTATATTTTCCTGTAAGCACTTGATTTATACGCCGTACTGTGTTATCATAGTAGCAAAGCATTTTCGGATTTTTAAGTGCTGCGGCACTATTCCTCGGAGGGCGCAAATGGAAAACACAAAAACCATAACTACCAATAAAAAAGCTTTTCACGAGTATTTTGTGCTTGAAAGCTTTGAATGCGGTATTGAGCTTTCGGGAACGGAAATAAAGTCGATTCGTCAGGGCGGTGCAAATTTAAAGGACGCCTGGTGCAGTGTGGACGGCGGCGAAATGATAATAAAGCAGCTGCATATAAGCCCTTATGAGCATGGCAACATTTTTAACAAGGACCCTTCAAGAAACAGGCGGCTGCTGCTTCATAAACGTGAAATAATGCGGCTTTTAGGAGCGGTAAAGCAGGAGGGTCTGGCGCTTATTCCGCTTTCTCTCTATTTTAAGGGCTCGCTTGTCAAGGTGCAGTTGGGGCTTTGCAAGGGCAAAAAGCTGCACGATAAGCGCGAAACGGCGGCAAAGCGCGACGCCGCAAGAGCAATTGACAGAGCAATGAAAGAGCAAAACAGATAATATCGCTATTCAGCGTATTATATATACGGGGGCGTAAAGGTTTCGACAGGGATTTTGAAGTATCGGAAGCGAGCAGCGGTGCGGAACCGCTATAAAATCCGCAAACAAAATTAACTGACAACAATAAAGTTGCTTTAGCAGCCTAATTTAGGCTGCTCATCCGACCCGGGAGCACCGCGACCCGGCAAGGGTGTCATTTTAGCGGTGAACGTGAACAGGGGCGCGCTCCTGCCCCTGTCACGGCTTTGGAGCTACCAAGCGCGGAAGTCTGACGTCTGACGTCTGCGTAAGGGAATGTAAATAAACGTCTGCGCTCGGAGATGCCGGTATGGATTGATTTTTGGACATGGGTTCGATTCCCATCGTCTCCACCATAAGTTTTAAAACCCGCTATTCAAGCGGGTTTTAATTTTTAATGTATGAATTTTGTACTCTTTTGAAGTGCATATATCCTTTGGCAGCATTGCTTTTTTGAAAAAGCTATGCTATTATACATAATGGTGATTTAAAATGATGAAGGTATGTATAATAACCGGCGCAAGCTCGGGAATAGGCAGGGCTGCCGCCGAAAATATGTTAAAACGCGGATACAAGGTATACGGTATTTCCCGCCGCGGCGGCGACATTGATAATGTGGTAAGCCTGTGTGCCGATGTAACCGACGAGCAGGAGATTATTAAAGCCGTTGATACGGTTATGGCGGAAAGCGGACGTATTGATGTGTTAATTAACAACGCGGGCTTTGGCATTTCGGGGGCTGTTGAATTTACAAGGACCGAGGACGCCGAATGTCAGTTTAACGTTAATTTTTTCGGTGCGGTCAGAATGTGCAGGGCTGTGCTGCCGATTATGCGAAAGCAGGGCTTTGGGCGCATTGTAAATATCGGCTCGGTTGCCGGTGATATAGCTATTCCCTTTCAAAGCTTTTATTCTGCCGCTAAAGCGGCGCTGTGCTCTTACACGCTGGCGCTTATAAATGAGGTGCGCGAATTTAATATAACCGCAGTTTGTATTGAGCCCGGCGACATTCGCACCGGTTTTACTGCGGCAAGAAATAAAAATACCCAAGGGGACGATATTTATAACGGAAGAATTTCACGTTCGGTAGAAAAAATGGAAAAGGACGAACAAACCGGTATGCTGCCTGAGACTGCCGGAAAATACATTGCCAAAATCGCTTCAAAGCAATCAGGAAAACCGGTTTTAATTATAGGCGCACAATATAAGGCCGTGGGAATTTTAAAAAAAATTTTGCCGCTGCGGCTTATCAATCGCATAGTTGGCGCTATTTATGCAAAGTGAAAACGCTATTGAGAGCTGAACCTTTAAATTCAAAATCAATAATATCCGTTATGTGGTGGTACATATTACAGCAAAAAATACTTGACAATTTTGCATCACCGATGTATTATTGTATTAGCGTAATAATACAGTGAGGTGATAAGGTGTCTTGGAGCTTTTCAAATGATAAACCTATTTTTCAGCAAATTGCCGATATTATTATTTTGAAAATAATAAGCGGCGAGTACCCACCGGGCTACAGGCTTGAGACAGTGCGGGATTTAGCGCTTATTGCCGGGGTAAACCCCAACACTATGCAGCGTGCGCTCTCCTTTGCCGAGGAAAGCGGAATTATTTATGTAAGGCGTGGAGAGGGTCGCTATGTCACTGAGGATACGGAAAGAATAGCGGCGCTCAAAAACGAATATGTTTTAAAGCAAACGCGGGAATTTACCGAGCGGCTGAAAGCCTTGGGGCTTGAAAAAGGCGAAATTTCTTCGGCTTTAAAAAGTGTACTGAATAAGGGAGGAACTGACAATGGAGAACATTCTTGAATGTAAAAGCCTTTCAAAAATTTATAAAAACGCCGTGGCATTATCTGCGGTTAATCTGCAAATCGCGAAGGGCAGAATTGTAGGATTACTGGGACCGAACGGCAGCGGTAAAACAACGCTTATAAAAATAGCGAACGGATTACTTACCCCCACCGCCGGCGAAATACTGATAGACGGTAAGCCTGTGGGCGTGGAAACCAAAAAAATAGTATCATATTTACCGGACAGAAATTTTTTGGCGCAATGGATGACGGTTGACGGCATGATAAATTACTTCGCCGATTTTTACTCGGATTTTAAGCGCGAGCGGGCGGACGCAATGCTTGAAAATTTAGGAATAGACCGAAAGCGCAAAATAAAGACCCTTTCAAAGGGCACACAGGAGAAGGTAGCGCTTATTCTGGTAATGAGCAGAGAGGCGGAGCTTTATATGCTCGACGAGCCGATAGCGGGCGTTGACCCCGCTACAAGGGATTATATTCTGCGCACCATAATAAGCAACTACAACGAAAACGCAACGGTTATAATATCCACCCACTTAATTGCAGATGTTGAGCAGATATTAAGCGACGTTATATTTATAAACCGCGGCGACGTGGTGCTGTGCGACACGGTGGATAACATACGTATGCGCGAGGGTAAGAGTGTTGACGAGCTGTTCAGGGAGGTATTCAGATGTTAAAAAAGCTATATAAATACGAGTTGTATTCACTTTTCAGAAATCTTTTACCCATATACGCGGCGGTGTTGGGCTTTGCGCTTTTAAGCAGATTAACCTTGCTTATTAAAACCGATAACCCGCTTTTGCAAATTCCCGCGGGTATAAGCACAACGGTTTATGCTTTTTCGATAATAGCGGTTTTTGTTGTGGGTATGGTAGTTGTGGTAATGCGGTTTTACAAAAACCTTTTATCGGGCGAGGGCTATTTAACCTTTACCTTGCCATTTACCGCCACTCAACATATTGTTTGCAAACTGCTCTGCGGCGTTTTGGTTATTGTAATCGATTTTATCGCGGTTATCGCGTCACTGCTTATAATGGGTGCGGGAACAGAAGTGCTCGCTGAAGTTTTTGAGGTGCTGAAAGCCGGCTTTAAATTTGCGGGGGAAAAGCTTACCGCCGCTCAGATAATAAGCCTGACCGCAGAATTTATAATAGCGATTATTATAGGTATGTTCCAGTCGCTTTTAATGTTCTACGCCGCTATTGCGATAGGTCAGCAGTTTAAAAGCAGGGTAGGCGGCGCGGTCGTGGCTTATATATGCCTTTATGCCGCGGTGCAGGTAATAAACACGTTTATTATGATAATAGGCATAGCTGTGTTCGGAAGCATAGAAGTAGATCTGACAATATCAGTCGGCACATTTCAGGCTTTCTTAGGTTTAATTGCGGTTTACAGTCTTAGTTTAGCCGCCGTATATTTTTGCATAACACGCCACTTTCTTTCAAAAAAGCTTAATTTAGAATAGTATTTTACATAAATGTAGGGGAAAATAATCATACAATATTAAAAGGGAGGAAATTTTAATATGTCTGTTATAAATTTAACTTCGGAAAACTTTGAAAGCGAAGTAATACTGAGCGAAAAAAACGTTCTTGTGGACTTTTTTGCGAACTGGTGCGCGCCGTGCCGCGTTATGTCCTCAGTGGTGGACGAAATAGCCGAGGAGCACCCCGAAATTAAGGTGTGCAAGGTAAATGTAGACGAACAGCCACAGCTGGCAGCGAGATTTTCGGTTGAGTCTATTCCTACACTTATTGCTTTCAAAAACGGAATAGCTGTTAATTCCGCCGTTGGCTCTATGCCTAAGCGCGCGGTTTTGAAAATGATTTTGTAATTTAGCCGACAGTATAGTACCAAGCGGAATTGTCAACCTAAATTTATTTTAAGGTTGACAATTCCGCTTTTATGCTGTACAATATATTTCTGTCGGGAGATGATGTAATAATGAAGAAAAGAATACTGAATATAACATTTGCGGCGCTGTTCACGGCAATTACCGCCGCGCTTTCGCAGGCGGCAATTCCAACGCCGTTTGGGGTGCCGCTCACTTTGCAGACCTTTGCCGTAGCGCTGTGCGGCTATGTTTTGGGCATTAAATGGGGACTTGCCTCAATTATTACATATATTCTTCTGGGCGTGTTCGGCGTGCCTGTTTTTTCGGGCTTTAAGGGCGGTGCTCAGGTGCTTTTCGGCGCTACCGGCGGGTTTATTTTCGGCTTTTTGTTTTTGGCGGCGTTTTGCGGTGCTGCCGAAATAATTAAAAATAAATACCTTAAAATTCTGCCGGGCTTTGCGGGGCTTGCCGTTTGCCACCTTTTAGGCACGGTGCAGTATGCGCTTATTTACAAAATGTCATTTGTTCCGGCTTTTTTGCTGGTTTCCGCCCCGTACCTTTTAAAGGACGCAATATCGGTGGTGCTGGCTTTTCTGCCGGCGGTTTACATTAAACGGCTGCTTTTAAAAATGCACATAGGCTGATAAAAAATTGAGCGTGTCGATTTTTTCGACACGCTCAAAAGCTATAGGGAATTGAGAAATTTTTCAACTGCACTGTTAAATTCCACGCTGTTTGTTTTGGCTATGGAGTGACCGCCCTTTAAAAAGCAAAGGCTTGAATCGGGCAGCGACGCCGCAATAAGCTTTGTATGCTTTTCTTTTATAACGTCCTGCGTTCCCGCAATTACAAGCACGGGGCACTTAATGCTCGAAAGTCTTTCAGGCTGAATATTCGGCTGCTTTGCCATTAAATAAAGCAGCTCGCTGCGGCGCTTTGCGCGGCGGCTGAAGTGTGATAAAAGGCTGAAAACGGCAAAAAGCACCTTAACCGGAATTAAAAATGAACTTTTAAGCCCCGAGGGGAAAAGATTTGCGCCGTTAAGCACCAGGCTGGCTACCCTTTCGGGGTATTTTAATGCGAAAATAACGGCAATATTGCCGCCGTCCGAAAAGCCTAAAATATTTGCTTTTTCTATATTCAGGCTGTCAAGCAGATTTTTAAGGTCGTCTGCAAAGGTTTCAAGCGTAAAGGGCTTATTTCCGCGCGGCGACGCCCCGTGCCCGCGCGTATCAACCGCAATTACACGGTACTCATTTGCAAAGCGGTCAATCTGATTGACAAAATAGCCGCTGCTTTCTCCGTTGCCGTGCAGCAGTATAAGCGGCGCGCCGTAGCCCTTTTCGGTAAAATTAAGCGAAAAGTTCATTGCTGCGCCTTCAAAGCTTTTATATGCTTTTTGAGCGCTTCAAAGGTTTCGTCGCATATATTATGCTCAATTTTGCAGGCGTCTGCCGCGGCAGTTTCATCACCCACGCCTATTTCCTTTAAAAATTCGGTAAGCACATTGTGCCGCTCGTAAATTTTTCCGGCAATTTCTGCGCCGGCGTCTGTCAGTGATATATAGCCGCTCCCGTCAACCGTTATGTAGCCGCCCTCTTTTAAAAGCCCTATTGCGCGGCTGACACTGGGTTTTGAAAAATTCATATACTCGCTTATATCAATTGAGCGCACAAACTGACTTTTGCGGCTTAGAATAAGTATTGTTTCGAGATACATTTCTCCCGATTCCTGAAGATGCATGGCAACGCTTCCTTCTCTCTTTAGTAAATTATATAATACCATATTTTATACATTAAAACAAGTGAAAATTGTTAATAAATCTCAGTGTGCCGACTTTTCGGCACGCTCTCTTATTTTTTCTTTTTTTCGGTGCGCCTGTACTCCTTGGGGGTTATACCCACCGCCTTTTTAAAGGCTTTAAGAAAATGCGAGCTGTCGTAAAATCCGGTTTGCGCCGCAATAGCGGTAATTGTTTCGTCGGTTTCAAAAAGCAGCTGCTTTGCAAGGTTTATGCGGCAAAAGTTTATATATGAGGTTATGGGCTGTCCTACCTCCCTGTGGAAAAGCCCCGAAAGATACGTCGGGTTAATAAGAATATGCTTTGCAATTTCATCAACAGTAATTTTTTCACGGAAATTATCCTGAATATATTTAAGCGCCTGCAAAACATAAGGGCTTTTATTTGCGGATTTCTGATTTGTAAGCAGTGGGATTTTGAACTCGGTCCATTCATCGGCTTGCTTTATTTCAAAATAATAGCGTACCGAAATATAAGAAGGAATAGAATACAAGCTGATTTGCAGTTTACAGGCTTCATTCGAACGAACGGAAAAGCTTATATAACCGGTTTTTAATATATCTGTCAGTGAGCAGTCGTCGGCTTTATGCTCTCTGAAAAACCAAATTTTAAATAAATCACTTGATTTTACGGTGAATTTACAATATTCGTTTTTTATAGGGTCGTTATGTAATTCGTAAACATAATTATCCGGCTGCCGCGGCAGCTCAACAAATTTGTGGCTGGCGAAGAAGGTCATAAACGTATCAGGTGCCTCGTGCGGCTTGGCGGACTGTATTTTAATATTACTTATGTCAAGCGCCAGCTCGGGAAGGCACATAGGCTCAAAGTATTCAAACGCCACGGCCGAAACCTTTCCTAACACCATATCGTTGTTAATGCGCTCATATTCTATTGCGGTTGTAACTATATATTCAATACGTCGGCTCAGTATCATTGCTCTTGCTTGTCCGGTGGCGGAAGTTTCAAGCATTGACTGAAAATATGTGGCGGCGTCAGGCAGGTAATCTACTACCTGCTTTGCATCACATTCAAATTCATGGCTGAAAATACGGTAATCCCTTTGATAGCCTTTTCCTGCGTTATCGTCGGCAAGTGGCGATGAGGCATAAAGCTTGTACTCGGCGCAAAAAACAGAGGTTTGCGAATTTGCGGGTGTAAAAATCCATTCAGCCGAACATTCCTTTGATATAAAGGAAAGCTTTTTATATTTTCTGGTTTGCTCATCACGCGTATTATAATAAGCTCCGTTGCCGGAAATTATTATCCAAAGCCGCTGATTTTCGCTTTGCGGAAAGGTAAATGCTTCTGAAAAATTATAAATATTGACCGAGCAAAGTTTTAATGAGTAGTCGGGACTGTTGTTTTCAAGTGTCGATAACTGCAAAATTCATCACCCTGTTAAATATTAACATATTTTTTAATAAAACACAAGTAAGAAAAAAATTTACCAAAAATAACTGTTTGCTTATGATTACCTTAAATGTGCAAAACAAAGTTAAAATGCCGAAATTTAAGGCGATTTTTTTTTTTTTTTGAGTACAAGCGACGATTGGTTGAGTACTGAAAGTTTAATGACCGATGCGGTAAATAATATTGAAAAAATCAACAAAGTGAGAAATATACCAAAAATGAAGATGATTGTACTATTACTGACCGTTACGATAAGTTATCATATAAACAGATACATTGATAATAACTTTTAAATAATTTATACAAAGGGGCTCGGCCATGAAAAAAACTATTGCGTTATTGCTTGCGGTAATGCTTACAATACCGGCTATAATTTGCAGCGCCGCTGTGGATAACGGGGACATATCAAAGCTGGAAAGCAGCCGCTCCGCCGAAAACGGTTATTCAAATTGGCTGAGCGAAAGCGGGACGGCAGCCCAAGGTGAGGTTATAACACTGGGCGGCGATACAGCCGCAACGGGAAAGGATGAAAACAGCCGCGAATACACCGAGTGGCAGGTAACTCCTGCCGTTTCCTCGCGCTATTACATAAAGCTGACATATAAAATCAAGGATGAAACGCGCGATAATGTTGAAGTGGGAATTTCGGTCGATAATAAATATCAGTATAAAGAACTGGAGCAGGTAAAGCTTGAAAGAGAGTATTACGATGTTACCGAGCCGACCGAGGATTACAAAGGCAATCAGGTGCGCCCCGAGCAGGCTGAAAGCAGAAACAGCATTTACAATTATTTATACGATTACGCCTATGAGTATTCAGAGCCGCTTTCGGTAGCTCTGACCGCAGGCAATACCCACAAGCTCAGAATAACAAGCCTTTTGTGTTCGGCTGAAATAGAAAAAGCCGAACTTGTGCCGACGGGCAATATAGCGACTTATAAAGAGTGGCTTGCCGCGAAAAAGCAGAGCGGCGCTAAGGAAGCCGGCGGAACGGTATTTCTTGAGGGTGAGGACTATTCCTTAAAATCCGCTACTACCGTTTATCCTATATCGGATAATAAATCAGCCGCCACATCGCCGCAAAAGCCGGGCAAGGTTTTACTTAATACCGTGGGCGGCTACCATTGGAACGGCGTAGGGCAGTATATAATATGGAAAATAAACGCTCCCGAAGACGGACTTTATAAAGTGTGTATGCGTGTACGCCAGAATACGGCGCCGGGGCAGACCTCATCAAGAGCCTTGTATATAAACGGGGATATTCCGTATGAAGAAGCAAAGGCGTTTTCCTTTAAATACGACGCCTCGTGGCAGACGGTCACGCTCGGTGACGGGATGTATGTATACCTTAATAAAGGCGAAAACGAAATTAAGCTGCAAAACACCCTCGGCGAGATGGACGCGGTGCTGCGGCTTTTAAATAACAGCGTTGATATTTTCAACGGCATATATAATAAGCTTTTGCCGGTTTTGGGCGCGTCACCCGACCTTATGCGCGATTACCGCATAGGCAAGCTTTACCCCGAGCTTGTTCAAAGCCTGAAAGAGCAGGCTGAGGTTTTGGCGGCTGCCGCTGATTGGATTGAAAGCTACTGCGGCAAGGGCAACTCGGGTGCGGCGCTCATACGCTCGTTTGTGCGGCAGCTTAATAATATGCACAGCGACCCCGACAAAATACCGAAGGAATATTCTTACTTTAAAACCAATATCGGTTCGCTGAGCACCTGGATAGGTAATGCTGCAAAGCAGCCGCTTGAAATTGATTCGCTTACATTCGGAAACGACAGCTCTGAATATCCGGCAAAGGCAGGCTTTTTCAAGCAGCTTATATTTGGAATAAACTCTTACCTTTATTCATATGTTACCGATTACGAAACAATAGGAACAAAGGAGAAAACCGATAAAAAGGAAGCCCTTACTGTTTGGGTGGGTCAGGGCAGAGAGCAGGCGCAAATTATAAGAAATATGGCGGCAAAGTCCTTTACACCCAAAACGGGCACGGCGGTCAATGTCAAGAATGTTGCCGTTTCCTCCCTTATGATGGCTACGGTTGCGGGAATAGGACCCGACCTTGTTGTGGTTTCCTCACCCGATGTTTTTAACTTTGCAATGAGAAACGCGGCGTACCCCGTTTCCGATTTTTCCGATTTTAATGAGGTTGCGGCAAGATTTGCACCGGCAGCCCTTATACCTGTGAAATATTGCGATAAGTACTACGGTTTGCCCGAGCATATAGATTTCAGTATGCTTTTCTACCGCAAGGATATATTGCAGCAGGTGGGAATTTCAAAGCCCGAAACGTGGGACGATTTGATTTCAGCCTCCTCGGTGCTTTCCAACAACAATATGGAAATAGGTCTGCCGTCGGCTGCGGATAGCTTTTTGCTTATGCTTAAGCAAGCGGGGCTTAATATTTATGAGGACGGCGGAAAATACTCGGTGCTTGACAGTGTAGGCTCAATAAATGTATTTACCGAGTTTACCAACTTTTATGTAAGCTACGGCTTCCCGCTTTCCTATGATGTGGTAAACCGTTTCAGGTCAGGTGAAATGCCTATAGCCATAGCCTCGGTTGCAACCTACAACTCCTTGCAGGTTTCGGCGCCAGAAATAAACGGGCTTTGGGAAATGGACATGCTGCCCGGTACCTTGCGGGAGGACGGCAGCATTGACCGCAGCGCACTTGTAACTGTGGGAGCGGCTATGATATTATCCGACACCGATAAACCCGAAAAGGCATGGGAATTTTTGAAATGGTGGACGGAAACAGAACAGCAGGTAACATACGCCGATGAAATAGAAAGCGTGCTCGGAAAATCATCACGCTATAATTCGGCAAATTTAAAGGCGCTGGAGCAGAGCAACTGGAGCAGTGAGCAAAAACAGAAAATTCTCGCTCAGGTTAATATGCTGGGTGCGGTAGAGCCGATGCCGGGCGGATATTATCTTGCGAGAAACATAAACAACGCGTTCAGAAATGTTGTTTATAACGACGCTTCGCCTACGGACGCACTTTATGAATACACATATAAGATAAACGCCGAAATAGATAAAAAGCGCAAGGAATTCGGACTTGAACTAAGGCAGGTGGCAAAGAGTGAAAAATAAGCAAAAAACAGTCGGCTGGAAATTTAAGGACGGCTTATTTTCTATTTGCTACTTAGGCCCGTTTTTAATATTTTTCACACTTTTCACCGTGCTGCCCGTAGTAATATCAATGTTCCTTTCCTTTACGAATTACAATGTTTTTGAAACGCCGAAATTCATAGGCTTTCAAAACTATATGGAGCTTTTATTCAGTGACGATACCTTTTTAATAGCGCTGAAAAACACACTGGTTATCGCGCTTATTTCAGGACCCGTGGGGTATCTGGCATCGCTTTTGGTGGCGTGGTTTATAAATGATTTAAACCCGAAAATAAGGCCGCTTATGGTGCTGTTTTTCTATGCTCCGTCAATTTCGGGCGGCGCGTATATGATATGGCAGATAATGTTCAGCGGCGACGCCTATGGCTATGCCAACTCTATACTTATGTACCTTAATATTATTGATGAGCCTATACAGTGGCTTACCGACGCGAAATATATGCTGGGTCTTGTAATCGCGGTGCAGATATGGATGAGCTTAGGCTCGGGCTTTCTCTCGTTTGTTGCGGGTCTTCGCGGAATTGACCGCTCGTATTACGAGGTGGGATATGTTGAGGGAATAAGAAACCGCTGGCAGGAGCTTTGGTATGTAACGCTGCCATCACTGAAACCTCAGCTTATTTTCGGTGCGGTTATGAGTATTTCGGGCGCTTTCGGCTGCGGGGCGGTATCAACCGCGCTTTGCGGCTTTCCAAGTACCGATTATGCCGCGCATACAATACTTAATCATATGGAGGACTACGGCACTACAAAATTTGAAATGGGTTATGCAGGCGCTGTGGCAACTATTTTGTTTTTAATGATGCTCGGCACAAACAAGCTTATACAAAAGGCTATAAGCAATGTGGGCAATTAAGGGGTGGTAAGCTGTGAAAATTAAAATACTTCATCGCAAGCCGCGCGCGGCAAGGTCGCTTGCAGGCAATACCGCAAACTTTATTTTTCTTTGCCTTTTTGCGGCGGTTATGGTGCTGCCTATGGTTTACACAATAAGCAATGCCTTTAAACCGCTCGATGAGCTGTTTGTATTTCCGCCGAGGTTTTTCGTAAGAAACCCCACGGTTAATAACTTTAAGGGTATATCCGCCCTGTTTACCGAAAGTATGGTGCCGTTTTCGCGCTATGTTTCAAACACGCTGCTTATTACCGCCGCGGGAACGGTAGGCTCAATTTTTATTGCGTCGGCGGCGGGATATATTCTTGAAAAGAAGAAATTCCCCGGGAAAAACCTTGCTTTCAAAATAATTGTTACGGCACTGCTTTTTACAGGTCCCGTAACGGCAATACCGAACTTTCTTATAATGTCAAAGCTCGGAATAATTGATACATATTTTTCAATTTTGCTGCCTGTTTTCGGCTCTTCCTTCAATGTCTTTCTTATGAAGCAGTTTATGGTGAACGTGCCCGATACTATTCTTGAGGCGGCGCGAATTGACGGAGCAGGCGAGCAGCGCATATTCTGGCGAATAGTAATGCCCTCGGTTAAGGCGGCATGGATGACGCTTATAATTTTTTCATTCCAAAACCTGTGGGGGCAAACGGGCGGAAATACTATTTACAGCGAGGCGCTTAAAACCCTGCCTTATGCGCTCTCTCAGGCGGTATCGGCGGGAATTTCGCGCACGGGAGAAAGCGCCGCTATTTCAATGCTTATGATGACCGTGCCGATAGCAGTGTTTATTATAACGCAAAGCAATGTTATGGAAACGATGATGTCATCGGGAATAAAAGAATAACACACCGGAAGGGAGAAGAACAGTTGAAGTACGGTTTTAAAAAATCGACCCTTATAATATCGGCTTTAGCCTTGATTTTCGCAATATTGTTCAGCGTTCCGGTGAGTGCGGCTGAATTTTACAGCTATATATACGATAATGATGAAAAAGCGGTTGCGGCGCCAGACGCGGCGACCCCTGCCGGTATGCTTACGGGGGAAAATATCGGCGGCTTTAATTCCCCGCAGGATCTTTATGCTTATAACGGAAGGCTTTATATAGCTGACACAAAAAACAACCGTATAGTTATAATGGGGCTTTCGGGCGGAAATACCGAAATAATAGCGGATTTTAAAAATAACGGCAGGGAAGACAGGCTTTCCGAGCCTACGGGTATTTGCGTGACCGCGGACGGATATATATTGCGGATACGGGAAACGCACGGGTTATAAAGCTTAATGAAAACAAGGAGTGTACCCTTGTTATTGAAACGCCGAATGAGGATTCGTTCGGTGAAGACTTTAATTTTTCACCCACAAAGGTTGCGGTTGACGATCACGAAAGAATTTTTGTTATTTCCGCAGGCTACAATATGGGGCTTATACAGTTTGATAAAAACGGCGGTTATCTTAAATCAATAGGCGCGCCGAAGGTTACACTTTCGGTAATTGAGCAATTTTGGAGAAAGCTTTCAACCAAGGAGCAAAGGGAAAGGTCACAGTCGGTAGTTCCTACGGAGTATTCAAATCTTTCGGTTTCATCTGACGGGTTTATATATGTAACCAACGAATCAACATCTGAGGAGGTTGAGGCGTTAAGGCGGCTCAACGCTAAGGGTAACGATGTATTGAAAAGAATAGGCGACCCTGCGGGGGACGTTACAACCGGCGGACTTACCTACAAGGGAAATTCGGCAATAATTGACTTTTGCGAGCTTGAATACGGTAACTTCGCCATTCTTGACAGAAAGCGCTCCAGAGTATTTGTTTACAACGAAAGCAGCGAGCTTTTATATGTTTTCGGCGGACCGGGAACATACAGCGGCGGTATGAGCGTGCCTACATCTATGGTTTACAGCGGCGGCAGGTTTTACATAAGCGACTCGGGCAGAAATGCCGTGTGCGTTTATGAGCTTACCGAATACGGCAGGCTTTTCGGTGATGTTGCAAAGGCACAGAAAAACATTGATTCCGATTCGGAAGAAGCCGGCTGGAAAGAGATAATGAAAAATAACAGTAACTGCGCCCTTGCAATGAACGGCATAGCAAATGCGGCTTATAAACGGCACGATATGAAAACCGCTATGAAATACTACAAAATGGCGGACAACAGAGACGATTATTCAAAGGCGTATGCTTTTGTAAGGCGCGAATATATAGAAGGTAATATTGCCGTGATTGCGGTAGCTATTGTTGCTTTAATTGCGGCGGCGGTTTTAGTTTCAAAATGGCGCAGTAAAAACGCGGAAAAAATTTCCGCCGACTCAGCACTCGGCAGAATAGGATTTATACGGTATGTCTGCTACCACCCGTTAAAGGGCTATTGGGAAATGAAAAGGGAAAAGCGCGGCTCGGTTGCCGTTTCTGCGGTAATTCTCGGTGCGGCGGTGGTTGTTATGACGGCTTCCAACCTGTTTACCGGCTTTATTTTCAACACAAACAACCTGCAAACCTATAATATGTTCGGTATGTCGGCGTTTCTTATAGGCGCGGTGTTTATTTGGTGTATTGCGCAGTGGTGCGTAACCTCGCTTATGAACGGCGAGGGAAAGTTCGGCGATATATTTATTGCTACCTGCACGGCGCTTTGGCCGTATATAGTAATAAATACCGTTGCAATACTTTTAAGCCGTGTGCTGCTTAAAACCGAGGGCGATTTTTATTATGTTCTGGCAGCTGCTGCAATTATTTATTCCGTTGCGCTGATAATTGTAAGCGTAATGCAGACGCATAACTTCACAGCGGCAAAAACGGCGCTTGCAATACTTATAACGGTAGTGGTAATTCTGCTTATGGTATTTATAGGTATGCTGGTTGTGGCGCTTTGCCAGCAGCTTATTGCGTTTGTTAAGGATATTTCAACCGAAGTGATATTGAGGATATGAGGTAGTGTATATGAAAAAAGTAATTTCCGCAATACTGTGCACAATACTGATATTCGCGTTACTTTCGGGCTGCGGCAATCAGGTTTATGAAAAAATAAGCAGTAAAAATATTTTAGGTCAGGGCACCACGGAAAATAATACCGATAACACGGATTTTAAGCTGTACCTTGAAAACGATTATTTACAGCTTTATATAAACCCGGATACCACGGAAATTAAAACGGTAAATAAGGCGGATAATTCCGAATGGCTTTCTACCGGTGCGGAAACCGCCGGTGACGCGGCACGCGCGCTTATACAGCTTACATATATAGACTCAACCGGTCAAACCGGAGAGCTTAACTCCTATGAAAACGCCGTGCGTGACGGTCAGTATGAAATAACCGAGGGTGACGGCAGGGTTACCCTAAAATACAGTATAGGCAGCTTTTCATCACAGGTGCTTATTCCCGAGGTTATAACAGAGGAGCGCTACAAACAACTCTGCGATAGCTTTGAGGACGAATTTGCGCTTATGAAATTTCAGAATTATTATTATCACTTTAATAAGGATGAAATTGAAAACGAGGAGCTTAAAAACCAGTACATTTCAAAATATCCCATACTCAAAACAAAATCAATGTATGTTATAAACGATTCGGTTTTAAACTCCCCCACGGTCAAAAAGGAATTTGCCGACGTTTTAAAGCAATGCAGCTATACCGAGGAAATGTACCGCGAGGACTCGAAAAATTTTAAAAACACCTCAGATTCGGTGAAAGAGGCAGGGTGCAATATAAGTATTGAGCTATCTCTTGACGGCAGCACATTAAAGGTATATGTTCCGAATAAGAGAATCGAAATGTACAGCGATTATTTAATAACGAACATAGCCCTGCTTAAATATTTCGGCGCGCCGAAGGCGAACGAAAAGGGATATTTTCTTTTGCCCGACGGCAGCGGCTCGGTTATGAGCTTTTATAACGGCAAAACCGACGGTCACGAATACTCCGCTGCGGTTTACGGAACGGGCTACTCCCTTTCGGGGCGCGAGAAAACGTCAAACTACTACGACGCGTCACTTCCGATATTCGGAATAAATAAGGGCGAAACGGCGGTTTTTGCCGAAATAACAAAGGGCGACGGCGCGGCGGATATTAAGGCGTATTCGGGCGATGAACGCATTGCCCCGTTTGTATCTCCCCGTTTCAGATTCAGGGAGACCTACACCGCGCAGCTTTCTTCCGGCAAAAAGGAGAATTTCATTACCGTTCAAAAGCAGCGCTATGCGGGGGATGTGGAGGTTGACTACCATTTTCTCACCGGTAAAAACGCTGATTACTGCGGAATGGCGCAGTTCTACGCTGATAAGCTTTTCGGTGATACCGATAAGAAAACCGACAAAATTAACGTTGTGCTTGAATACATAGGTATGCTCGATAAAAAGGCGCAGCTTTTCGGAATATCCTACAATAAGAAAATTGTAACATCAAGCTTTGAGGATATTGAAAACGAGGTAAACTCCCTTTATGATAGCGGGCTTAACAATATAAACGTAAGGCTGAGCGGCTGGTTTTCATCGGGTTATTCGCACGGCTCGCTGAAAAACCTAAGCGCGCAGAAAAGGCTGGGCGGCGAAAAGGGACTTGACTCCCTGCGGAAAAAGCTTGACGGCTTAGGCGCTGTTCTTTGGTATGACGCGGATGTTCAGTATATGAAGGTCTCCGGCTTAAATTCAAATACAGGCGCGATTAAAACAATAAGCAAGGCGGTGGGAACCACCTGCTCATATGATCCCGCAACATTTTTACAGGTTAAAAGCGTGTATGAGCGTAGGGTCAATAATATTTCGGCGGTAACAGCTGAAATTGAGTATTTGAGTAAATGGGCAGGGAAAAACAAGGCTTACGGCGTTTCCTTAAGAAGCATAGGCAAGAGCGTTAATGCAAATTACGATGAAAACGCCTTCTGCGATAACGGCGCCACCGTGGAAAAAACCGAAAAGGCGCTGAAAACACTTACCGAAGGCGGTACAAGGCTTATGACAGCCGGCTCAAATAAATATGTGCTTAATACGGCTGATATTTGCCTTGATACTCCGCTTATTTCCAACAGATATGACAGCACGGATATGTCTGTGCCGTTTCTGCAAATTGTGCTGCGCGGCAGGGTAAGCTTTGCGGGCGCGGCGGTAAATCTTTCGGGGAACAGCAGCGAGGCAATTTTGCAGGCAGCGCAAACGGGAGCGGATATTTACTACATTTTCACCTGCGAAAATTCCGATGAGCTGACAGACAGCAATTATAACGCCTTTTATTCTACTGACAGTTCAGCACATAAGGATGAGCTTACCGGTATGGTAGCAAAATACCAATCGGATTTAGCGGAAACCGCGGGCAAAAAAATAACCGGATTTTCTTACATTACGGAAAATGTTACGAAAACCGATTTTGAAAACGGAATATGCGTGTATGTGAATTTCGGAAATACCGATTACACGGCTGACGGAATTAAAATACCCGCAAAATCGTATACGGCTGTAAAGGAGTGATACTTTTGAAAAACAAACGCCTCTCGTTAGAGGCTAAAAGGGTAAAGGTAGGCTATTTGTTCACGCTGCCGTTTATAATAGGAGCCGCCGTTGCAATAGTTTACCCCATAATAGTATCAGTTATATACAGCTTTGCGGATATCACGGCAAACGCTTCGGGTTACAATATAAAGTTTGTAGGTCTTGGAAATTACAACAATATTTTCAATATTGACCCTACGTTCAAGCGAATACTTTTAAACACGCTTAAAAGCACGGCGCTTAATGTGCCGGTGGTTATAATATTCAGCTTCTTTCTCGCAAGCGTGCTCAACACCGAATTTAAGGGCAGGGGAATGGCGCGAACCGTTTTGTTTTTACCTATGATACTTAATTCAAACCTGGTTAAAAGCATTTTAAGCGGCGATGCGGTTATGGGCTCGGTCACCGAGAAAAGCTCGGCTGATACCGCGCAGATATCGGGCGCGTTTGAGGGCTTTTTATCAAAGCTTGATATAGGCACGGGCGTGACCGACCTGCTTGTTTCCTCGGTAGATAACATTACAAACATTCTTGCAATGTCGGTTATACCCATAATCATAATGCTGGCGGGGCTGCAATCGGTTTCAAAATCGGTCTATGAGGCATCATATGTTGAGGGCGCCACAAAGTGGGAGGTATTTTGGAAAATAAGCCTTCCCATAGTAAGCCCTATGATTTTGGTATCGGTTATTTACTGCATTATAGATTCATTCACAAGTGTTGATAACGCGGTTATTGAAAAGGTAAAGGCAGTCAGCTTTACAGACCTTGAGTTCGGTCTCGGCAGCGCTATGGCATGGTCGTATTTACTTATAGTGCTTGCAATAGTGGCGCTTGTGTATCTTGCGGTAAACAGGTTTGTTTCCTACAGTGATTAGGGGGTGGTTTTGTGAAGGAAAAAACAAAGGATTTCTATAAAAAAACAGCCCTCAACACGGTAATAACGGTTGCAAGACTGGGGCTTTTCATTCTCTTGGCTTTCGTAATTATCTATCCGTTTTTTACCCAGATAATGTCTATGTTTATGAAACCCGAGGATGTTTACGATTCAACCGTAACCTACATACCGAAGCATTTCACATTGGATAACATTAAAAGTGCGGCAAGCCTTTTAGAGCTTAAAAGCTCGTTCTTCATAACCGTTGGGTTTACCGTTTCGGTAGCGGCATTGCAGACCTTTTCAAGCACGCTTGTGGGCTACGGGCTGGCACGGTTTAAGTTTAAGCTTAATAAGCTGCTTTTAATGCTTGCGGTTATAGGAATGGTTTTACCGCCGGTAATCCTGCAAATACCGCTTTACACCCTTTTCAGAAATTTCCGCCTTTTCGGGCTTGTTCCGCTTTTAAACGGCGGCGAGGGAATTTCCTTTATAAACACCCCGCTGCCTATGCTGTTTTTCGCGGTTACGGCAAGCGGCTTCAGGTGCGGGCTGTATATTCTTATAATGCGGCAGTTTTACCGCAATATGCCCATAGAGCTTGAGGAGGCGGCGTATATTGACGGCTCAAGCTCGTTCGGAGCGTTTTTCCGCATTATGCTGCCAAGCTCGGTTACTATGATTGTAACGGTCTTTCTGTTCGCATTTGTATGGACCTGGCTCGACTCGGATTACACAAAGCTTTTTATGGGCGAAATACCCGTGCTTTCAAATATGGTATCGGCGCTTAACGGGCTGCACAGCGGCGGCGCGTCGGATGAGGTTACAAGAAACCTTATAGCATATGCGGGAACGGTATTTCTGGTTCTTCCGCTTATTGTGCTTTACGCATTTACCCAGCGTTTCTTTGTTCAAAGCGTTGAGCGCAGCGGACTTGTAGGTTAAATAACGGCGGTAACACGCCGAAAAAAATAAAAGGAGAAAAGTTATGAAAATGAAAAGAACATTTTGCCTGGCACTGGCATTGCTGCTTATTTTCTCGGTTTGCGGCTGCAAAAAGAAAACCGGCGATGATTCCGAATACTCTGTTTGGTATGAGGATGAAATTATAAGCGGCGGAAAAAGCAGCAAGAGCGATAAAACCGACAGCTCTAAGAGCAGCACAGGCTCGGGCAAAAGCAACACCGGCAACAAGGGCAGTGGGGCAAGCGATAAAAATGAGCAGATAGCCGAAAGCACAAAACTTGATTTCGGCGGCAAAACAATTACTCTGCTGCGCGAGTGGGGACCCTATGCCAGAGGCAAATACTCCTCGTGGGATAACTGGCTCAACAATTTAGAGGCGGTTGAAAAAGAGTGCAATGTTAAAATTGTAGAGAAAAAATGGTCGGTTACGCTGGCGAGCGAAATGCTTGCGGGTGTAAAGCCGGAGGGTAATATTTACCTTGTGAGCAGCGGCGAGGTGTATTCTCTTGCCACCAAGGGCTATATAGCCGGGCTTAACAGCGCTATGAAGAAAAGCGGAATAGATATGACCGGCGAGCTTTTCAATAAGTTCAATACCGGGCTTAACAATATAAACGGCGAGCAGTATACGGTGGGTCTCGGCTTTGCGCGTGTGCCGGCAGTTATTCTTTACAATAAAAAGGTAACTAAGGACGCGGGCTACGATATAGCCAAGCTTGTAAAGGACGGCAAATGGACTTGGGATATGATGACCGAAATTGCCAAAAAGATCACCGTTCGCTCTGCCTCGGGTGATGTTTCGCGCTACGGCATTGCATTTGGTACAACCGCGCCTGCAGCTATGGCGGTAAGCAATAACAGCCATGTTTTATACCCGAACAGCAGCGGCAAATTTGAACTGCAATTAAGCAGCGCCGGAACAAAAGAGGCGTTGCAGCAGCTTTACGATTGGGCAAATGTTGATAAGGTTGCCGAGTATAACTGGGGTCAAAAATCGTGGACCGCGCTGGATGAGGATTTTGCAAGCAAAAAGGTTGTAATGCTTTTTGCGGGGCATAACGGTATAACCGCCGCCTACAATAAGCTTACCGATGAATACGGCGTTGCGTATCTGCCGAAGGGCCCGCGCGCAAGCGGCTATGTATCATACCTTATGGATGAATACAGCTATGTTATTCCGGCAGCATATTCCGATATGGCGGCAGACCTGCTTGTGCTTTTGAGTAAGCTGCACAGGCTGCCCAAGGGCTATACGGTGGATGATGAGTTCAGGGATGAATGGATAAGGTACTTCAAGGATGCCGACGCTTACAAAATGTTCAAGACCCTGCACGACGGCAGCGTTAAGCAGGTATGGGACGGCACAAACAAAATGGCTCCCAACGCCGGTGCCACCACATATGACAGCGCTTTCGGCAGGCTTTTCCAGGGCGAGCTGACCCCCGGTGCGTTTATTGATACATACCAAAGCGCGTTCAAGGCGTCGGTCAATGATTCGGCAAAGAAGGTTACATATACCGGTCCGCTTAAATAATAACCCACAGAAAGGCAACGGTGATAATTAAATGAAAATTCCGAGAATAAAGCGCGGTATAGCTATATTATTATGCGCCGTTATGACGTTCGGAATAAGTATATTTACGGCGATTGAGTCGGTAGCGGACGATACGGTTACGGTGGATAAGCAGCTGCTGAGCTTCAGCGGCTGCGATACCGGCACCGCCTTTGCCATGCCTGACAGAATGAAATATATTAACGGCAGCAACGGCTTTAATTATAACGGAACCAAAAGCATAGAGGAAACGGCTGAGGGCGGCAAATATTTTAACCTTGCCCTTAATAAGTCGGTTAAAAAGCAAACGAACGATACTGTCGGCGGCAGAGATAAGCGTATGGCTTTTTCGGTAAGTGTGCCGGCGAATTATGTTGAGTATATTGATACGATCACCCTTAATTACTCAAATAATGTAAACCAAAAGAATACATATACAAAAATGTATACCGTAATAGGCATTACCGACGGGGTGAATTACGGCAAGACGGTTAAAAAATCAATTCCCTTCAGCTCCGGTGAAAACGGGAAAATAAGCGTTGCCGTTTCGGATATGCTTATTACAAACGAAGCGGGCTTTTTGGGCAGCTGCGGCAGCAATAAATGGAGCGACGCCGAGACAGACGGTATAGCAAGCATACTGGTTTACATAACAATGCCGCACTGCAAGGGCAGTGAAAATTGGGCGGTAGGCATAAAGGGACTTACCGTAACCTTAAAGGGTAACGCCGGTGAGCTTGAAAATATTGACACAATAGCCCCCGAAATAGAGAATTTTGATAAATTCGATACATTGGAGGAGCTGAAACAGAACGGCACCTTCGTTGCAAACGGTGACTTTGAGCTTACAGATAAAGCAGATTCCGCGCCCAATGCCCTGCTTTACAAGGGTAAAAAGGACTCCGGCACCGATTATGATTCGTCCCTTGAGATAAACCTTGATAAGCGTGTATCCGAGGTTAAGGGCTTAACCTTTAAGGTGTTTAACCTCAGCACCCAAAATAATGCTGTTCTGCGCTGCTTTTTAGATACGAAAAGCGGCGGTAAGAATAAGACCTGCCAGTATATTACTACTGCTAAGCTGGGCGAGGACGGCTTTACAAGGGTAAGAATTTATTTTGATAACGTAGGCGAAAAAACGGGCGATGAGTTTTGGGGCGGCACCTCCTCGGGCTATTCAATGACCGACGAGGAAATAAGAAACATTACAAAGCTCAGAATAAGAATACCCGATCTTTTAAAAACCGACGCCGGCGTTGCGTTTGACAGCTTTGAATACATAGTAGAGGATGACAGACTGCTGAGAAACGTAACCCTTGTTGACTTTGATAACTGCGAGCCGGGCGGAGATGCGCCCGAGGGCATTAAGGTTGAGGGCAGCTATAAAGGCACGGTGAAGGTTGTTGAAAAATCGGGCGGTAAAAAGGCGCTGCGCGTTTACTATGACGCAGCGGCGGGCGGCACTACCGATAAAATCAACGAGCGCTCCTACGTTGCGGTTACGGTTAATGTGCCAAAGGGAACCCTGCGCAATTCCGGTGAAATACGCGCTAGGGTGACCAATAATGCGGTAAGCTGCGAGGATTCCAACAAGACCCCCACCAATATTTATTACCTTATAACGGTAAACGGTGGCGGGTATTACGGCAGGTACGGTATGAACCACTGGGCGCCCAAGGCGGGGGAACAGGCAGACTGCACCGTGCCTACAACCACGCTTTACCGCATTTCCTCCGACTGGAGCATACTCAACTGGTTTGATACGAAAAATGTGCCTTACTGGAGTGCTGCCGAGCTTGATGAGGTTGATAAAATAACAGTTTACATTACCGCGCCTGCGTGCAAGGGTAATGAGGGCTGGAGCTTTGACCTTGACTTACTTGAGCTTTTTTATACTGAAATTCCCGAATATTCAGAGGGGGAGACCAGAAAAATAGCCCTTGCGGACACGCCGGAAAAAACAAGCTCGGAAAACATAAGCGCTGAGATTTCAGAGCTTACAAGCAACGATAAAAATTACAGAAAATTCAGCCGTGTTATTAACATTGAAACCAAAAACGCTGAAAATACCGAGCCGGCAGTTATTTTAAACCGCTGCTGCAATTACCTGAGAAATCTTGCCCCGTTTACAGATACCGCAACCCTATTTATGTACGCCCGGGCCGATAAGGATACGGAGCTGAAAATAAATATGGTAACGAAAAGCGGCGGCAAAATGCCCTTTACGGTTAATATTAAGGCGAGCGAAAAACAGGATTTCGGCGAATATGAGGTTAAAATGGCGGAGGTTATAAAGGCGTATAACGAGCAAAACCCGAATACGGCGGTAAGCCTTAACGATATTTATGCATTTGAGCTTTTGCCTGTGGCAGCCGAGCCCTCGCTTACACAGATAGCCTGCCTTACATTATGGACTAAGGAGGTAGGCAGCACCGCTGCCTCCAACAGCTATTATTACTACGATAACGGCGTTGCAGTTGAGGCATACAACGATTACCTTTTAAACACCGATATTGTGAAGATTGAAAGCTTTCAGGCGGCGGGTAAAATATCCGAGTGGGGAATAAAGGTGCCCGAGGGACTAACTCCCCTGCTGTTTAAAACAGTTTCACTTTATGATAAGGACGGCGTAACAAAGGAGCCCAAAAATAACATATGGCTCACCTTTGATTTGCCGAACGGAACAAATTTGAACCAGCTTTCCTTCTACAAGGTGTTTTTTGACGGCTCTTTGCTTAAAACCCGCTATGTAATTGAGGGTGATAAGCTCAGTGTTAATACCTTTACGGTGGGCAGCTACATAGTTTTCGCGGGTAAGGTGACCGAGGCAACAAACCCGGATAATACCGAGGAAGTTAAACCCGTTACACCTGAAATTAAGAATACCGACAGCACGGATTACAGCTACGACAGCGACAAAACCGATGAAAGCCCCGACGACGGCGAGGAAGAAACCGAGCAGATAATAAAAAGGCGGAAAATGATGCGCAAAAAGAAATCGGGCGCATCGGCTGATGAGGGTCTGCCGGTGTGGGCGATAGTCTGTATAGCGGCAGCGGCGGTAATTGTTGTGTGCGGCGCGGTGCTTACGGTAGTTATTATTAAAAGGAAGAAAAGGGGTACTGTAAAATGAAAAAAATAATTGCATTGTTTCTTGTGCTCCTTTTGACCCTTGCGGTAGGCTGCAATGAGAAAAAGCCGACCCCCGGAAAGAAGGACACCACCACATCATCCTCCACTGTTACAGATTCTTCGGATGAAAACAGCAGCTCGGAGGACACCGTATCGGATAACAGCTCCAAAGCATCGGAAATATCCTCTGCCGAAAGCCGGGCTGATACTAAAAACAATGTATCAAGCAGCAGCACTGCATCCGGCGGCGATAAAACAACAGCTCCGGCTGAGCATATTACCGACAGGCTTAAAAACGGGATAAACCTTTCAGGCGCCTTAGAGGGCGGCAATGCTAAAAATTATTCCGATTTAATGTATGACATAAGCTATTACGAAACAATACGCGCCGCAGGCTTTGACCATGTGCGTATTACGGCTAACCCCGCTTACTATATGCTGAGCGACGCGCCGGATTACACTGTGGATAACGAATATATGCGGCTTGTGGATTTGGCGGTAAACAACGCGATTGACTCAGGGCTTATTGCCGTGCTGGATTTTTTCCACGGCTGGGCGGGATATCTTGTAAGAGATTTTGATGCAAACAGCGTAGCGTTTTATAAAATCTGGCAGCAGGTTGCCGAAAGATACCGCGATTACCCCGATACGCTTATGTTTGAGCTGATAAACGAGCCTAACAAAATTACAACCGACATGCTTAACGAGCTGCAAATGAAAACGGTGGAAATAATTCGCGAAACAAACCCGACCCGCGTTATTGCTCTTGCGGCTAACGAGAATAACGGCGTTTGGCAAATGTGGAATACCGAGTTCCCCGCAAATGATAAAAACTGCATTATTTCGCTGCACGTATATGATGATATGTCATTCACGCACCAGGGTGCAACCTGGGACGGAAGCGGCAGTAAAGCACAGGTGCGCCTGACCGAGGCTACGAAAAAGAATGTAACAAGCACGCTTGAAAATTGCAAAAAATATGCCGAAAGAACCGGCCGCAAAATTTGGATAAGCGAATGGGGCACATATCTTGAAGTAGCAGATAAGGGCGATGTTTCCGATTATACAAATCACTTCACGAAGGAATGTAAACGGCTGGGGCTTGCGCACTGCTATTGGGAGTTTTACCAGGGCTTTGGTATGTACGACCTGAAGGCGGGCAAATGGAAAGACTTTATTTTAGATAACTTTAATTTTTAACCGAGGAGAAACCAATGATTGATTTTAAGCTGAAACGCGGAATGAATTTAGACCACCATGTGGCAGAGCCGGGGAAAAAACTGGCGCAGGAAAAATATTTTAAGGCAATTAAGGAAGCCGGCTTTGACCATGTTCGTCTGCCCTTTGAATTCTCCCTTAATACTGCGGGAATTTACCCGTGCGATGAATATTACGCACGGATTAAAGCCACCACGCAAATGGCGCTTGACGCCGGGCTTTGCGCTATGGTAGACGTGCACCCGTTTCATAAAATGCAGGACGACCCGCACGCAATAAAGCCGCATTTTTATAAAATGTGGGGCGAGCTTGCCGACGCGCTCAAGGATATGGATGACCGTGTAATTTTTGAAATTTACAACGAGCCTGACGGCGCTTTTAACTTTGAGGTTTTAAACGAGGTTCAGAACGAGGCAATTTCAATTATAAGAAAAACAAACCCCAAAAGACAAATAGCCGCCGCGTGCGCGCACTGCAATACCTTTGAAAACCTTTGCCACCTTGTTTTGCCTGAGGATGACGAGAATATATTCGTCACCATACACGAATACACGCCCATGAGCTTTACCCACCAGGGTGCCGATTGGATGAAGGGTGACTGGCCCACAGGCATACACTGGGGAACACAGGCAGATAAGGACCTTTTAAAGGAGCGCTTCAATATGGCGGCCGCCTGGGGAAAAGAGCATAACAGAAGGCTGCACCTCGGTGAGTTCGGCGCTATAAAGAAGGGCAACCACGAGGACAGGATTGCCTGGACGCACCATTTAATAAAGCTGAGCGAGGAAAGAAATATAGCGTGGTGCTATTGGGAACTGGGCTTTGTATACGCCGCATATGACCTTGAAAAGGACGAATGGGATAAGGAGTTTTTGAATATTTTTCAGAACCCGTAAATAGGGCGGCGATAATAAAAAAAGGGGTGGTGCCGCGGAAAAACAAATATCCCGGCGAATAAAATAAATTTTAAGTAGGTGTTAAGAAAATGAAAAAGTCAAAAAAACTTCTCAGCGGTCTTTTAAGTTTAATGATGATTTTCAGCAGCGCATTTATTATTAACGCGGCAGATACCGATACAGTGGAAAAAACGGTAAGCCTGCTTGACCTTTCGGGGCTTTCGTCAGGCGAGATTTCGGAGCTGCCCTACGGTATGGCGAGTATCAATGCTAAGGATATTAAAGACAATTATACCGGCAGCAGGCACATAGCCGCGGTTGACGGTAAAAAGGTATTAAGGCAGAATTTTGACGTTAAGGCTAGCGCATTTACAACAAACAATCTTTCCGAAACAGGAAACGGTAAGCTTGCCTTGACCGTAAATGTTCCGAGTGCATATCTTCCGTATCTTGAATATATAAGCCTTGACTATAATAATGCCACAAACAGCAACTTGCGATTTGAGTTCGGAATATACAACGGGACGAATTATTCAAAAAAGACTGACGTAAATGACAGACTGGAAGGCAATGTTAAATATAGTCCTCTTAACCTTTATAAGGTCGACGAATGGGGAGCGGTTGCCTGGATGGATAAGAACAGCGCCGTTAAATGGAAGAAGGAAGATCTTTCAACCGTTAGGCAGCTGTTTCTTATAGTATCAACTCCGGAAAGCGGCTGCGACGGAACAGAGGGCTATTACCTTGATATTAAGGATATTGCCATAACCGTAAAGGGCAGTGCCGATGAGCTTAATGCGGCTGAAGCTGCGGCAGCAGAGGCCTGGAAAACATTATATGATTTTGAAGGCTACGCGGATGGCACAAATGAACCGGGCGGAGTATCTGCCTCGGGCGCTGTTTCTAAGGTTATTGAAGGCAGTGAATATTCCGCAAGCGGAACAAAGGCTTTGAATTATGTAAACACCGCTGTAAAGGAATATGAAGATAAATCACTTGCAATTCCCCTTAACTCATACGTTAAAAGAGCTACCGGTGTAAGCTTTTGGATTTATAACACGGGGAAAAGTGAAAAATTTAAAGTATATCTGAATGACGGCTCAAATAATATTGCACAGAAGCAGTTTACCGTTCCTACCGGAGCATATATTAAGCTGCGCGTTGATTTCAACGATATGAACGAACTCAATGACAAATATAATACTTGGGATACACCTAATAAAAAGTCTTTGACGGAAGAACAGATAAAATCATTGACGAGAATTATTTTGCAGCCGACAAAAAACAATAAAGAGTCACATCCAGGTTTTTATATTGACGACATTAAGTATGGGCAGGACGCAGAGCACACATATTCAAAAACCGTGCCGCTTGACAATGTGACTTTCGGTACCGATACGACTGCGGCAGTTGAGGATGATAAAATAGTATTCACACCGGGTGAAACAGCTGTTACAGCGCTTGCAAAAATAAATGTTCCCGAAAAATTCTTTGCGGGAGCTTCTGCGGTGACCTTTAACTTTACAAACACTATAGCATCAGAAGTCAAAGTAGGTGCGCTTGTAAACGGTACTAACGATGAAGGAAAGAGCGGCTTCTACTGGAAATGGGGCGAAAATAAAGACGCCTTCAAGATTTCGGCAAATGCTGAAAATGCCGCTTCAACACTCCGTTTTGACGGAACGCAGAAAATATTTGAATCAAACGACGGCTGGTGGATAGAAAACTGGTGTGGCTTTGCTACCAATCCACCCTCCGGTTCGGAAAAGGCGACAATAACAAGTCTTGATTTAAGAATATTTGACTTTGCCGGCACCAAGGGCACGCTCACGCTTAATTCAATAACCGTAGCCTATGCCGGAAACAGCGTTAAAGCGGCAGCCGAAATAGCAAACGGCTCTGTAAGCATAGAACGCGCAAATGTATTTGCTGGTGATAGGGCAGGCTTTACGCTTTTACCCGAGGACGGATATATCTATAAGTCCGGCTCGCTTAAAATAGCAGGAGCAGACGGCAGTGAAATTAAGGTTAAGCGCGATGGGTTCAGAAAAACCAATATAGGTTATTACTACGCATTTGATATGCCAGATGCGGATATAACCATTTCTGCTGAGTTTATACCGGCAAAAACAGTGATAATTTCTGCCGAGGCAAATGAAACCGATAAATCGCTTAAATTTGACTTGACGGTAGCTGCAAAGGGCGGCAACAAGGTAGTAATTGAGGATACAGAACGCGAAATAATATCGGTAGGTGCGCTTGTTACAACAGACCGGGCACTGACCGATTACGGATTTGAATGGGCTGACCTTACAAGAGAGCTTGGCGCTTCGAGCCACAGCATAGCTGCGGTTATTGACGATATAAATATAGGTAATGAAGGCAGCGGACTTGTTTACGATAAAGCGCACGAGTTTATACGCTATAACGTAATAATTAAAAACCTCAGCGAAGAAAGCAGAAGCGCCGATTTCCTTGTACGCGCATATATTGAGTATAAAAATGAGAACGGTGAAAAGGCTATAGCCTATTTTGATGACACAACATACTGCTATAACGAAATGTTATACGGTGGGTATTATAACGAGGCAGCCTCGTTCTCAAAGGGGATAAGCTATTCGGGCCCTTTTGAGCAAAAGGTTTCCGCATTAAGTAAAAGCAATAAGATTTTTTTGCAGGAAACCTTTGACGATATAGCGGCGCAGGGCTTTGACTCTGTAAGACTTCCGGTTGATTTTTCCTCAAACACAAGCGATACCGCGCCTTATGCGATTGATGAGACCCTGCTTTCATACCTTGATACGGTGGTAAAAAACACACTGCGTGCGGGAATGACAATAATAATTGACTTTCACCAAGCCTGCAGGCTCGGCGATACATCGCTTTATACCGACCCCGACACCGTTTCGCCGAAATACCTTGCCATATGGCAGCAATTGGCAGAGCACTATAAGGAATACCCCGACAGAGTGGTATTTGAAGCGATTAACGAGCCGGCTGTAAATACTACTACCTTTACGAGCGCAAAGCTTATGGAGCTGCAGGAAAAGGTTCTTGAAATTGTAAGAAAAACAAGCGAAACCAGAAAGCTTATGGTTGCCACCGGTTCAAATAACAGCGTTAGGGCAATTGAAAATATTACCCAAAATCTTATTAACGATAAGAATGTTATAGCGGCTGTTCATTGCTATTGGCCGATGAGCTTTACACACCAGGGCGCAAACTGGATTAAGAATGACGACGGTACGCTTAAATACCCGGGCGGTGTTAAATATACCGCCGCCGCCAAAGCGGAAGTGGAAAGCGCAATAAAAATATGCAAGGATTTTTCTGAAAAAAACAATATGGCTGTATGGCTCGGCGAATTCGGCGTTTACCAGGGCGGCGGAGCAGCTGCCGAGGATGTTCAGGCTTATTTGTCTGATTTTACTAAGCTTTGCGGGGAAAGCAAAATCAGCTGGTGCTACTGGGAGTATAATGTAGGCTTCGGCGCTTACGACGAATCAACCGGGTGGAGAGACAATGTTCTTGCCGGACTCGGTTTGGGACAATAACAGGGAGGTTACGGAATATGAAAAATTTCAAAAAGCTTTTATCCCTTTTATGTGCGGCGGCACTTTGTGTGACAGTGGGCGTTACGGCGGCTGCCGAGAGCGCCTGGGGCGATAATGTGATTGAGGACCATTACACAATTAAGACCCTTAAGGGCGACGTTAATCACGACGGGTATTTAAACATTCTCGATTTGGTAAGGCTTAAAAAGCACCTTGCGGGAATTGTGGTTGAAATAGATGAAGCCGCCGCCGAGCTTGACGGCGATTCGGCAATAACCGCCGCTGATTTAACAAGCCTCAGAAAGCTTTTAATTGAGCTGTAAAAAGCAAAAAAATTGCAAAATTACTGCCCTGTCTTTCGGATAAATGTTCGTCAGGCAGGGCAGCTTGAATATTACGGATTATGAAATTTCAGAGGTGCCGGATATGGTAGAAAAATTTATTTATGAAAATTTTGATAAATGCACAAGAAGCCACAGGGAGGATATGGGCGAGCTGATTGGTCTGCCGTACCCATATACAGTTCCGAGTATAAGCGGCGGTTTTCAGGAAATGTACTACTGGGACACCTATTTTACCAATGTCGGGCTTATATTATCGGGAAGAACAGAGCAGGCAAAAAACAATGTTGATAATATAATATATCTTACCGATAAATACGGCTATATGCCGAACGGAAATCTTACCAGGTATCTTAAATCCTCGCAGCCGCCGTTTCTTTCACTTATGGTGAGGGATATTTACGACCGCACGGGGGACAGCGACTGGCTTAAAACCGCAGCTGCCGCACTGGAAAAGGAGTATAATTTCTGGTGTGTAAGGCGAAGCACCGTGTGCGGGCTTAACAGATACGGTGTAAACCGCGAAAAGCCCGGCTGCGAAGGTATGGATGCCGAGCTTTCAAAAAGGCTGGGTATAAACCCGCCCATAGAAACGGCGGAGCTGAAAATAGAGCATTTTATTGCAAACTGCGAGAGCGGCTGGGATTTAACGCCGCGTTTTGAATTTGAAGCGTTTAATTACGCGCCGATTGACCTTAACTGCCTGTTGTATGCGTTAGAAAGTAATATGGCGTATTTTTGCGGGGAAACAGGTGCGGCAAACGCCGGGGAATGGCAAAAAAGAGCCGAAAACAGAGCAGAGCTTATGCGGCGGCTTATGAAAAACGCGGACGGCTGCTTTTATGACTGTAATTTCAATAAAAACAGGTTGAGCCCGGTATTTTCGGCGGCGTCACTGTTCCCGCTTTTTGTAGGTATGGCAACGGCGGCTGAGGCAGCGGCGGCGGTAAAGGCTTTGCCGCGTTTGGAGGAAAAATACGGTGTAGCCGCCTGCGCGAAAAACAGTATTCCGGGTAATTACCAGTGGGATTACCCCAACGGCTGGGCTTGCCTGCAATTTATTGCGGCGGAGGGACTGCTTAAATACGGCTATACTGAGGATGCGCGCCGAATAGCCGAAAAATATATAACCGCTACCGACGGCATTTTCGCCGAAACCGGAAATTTGTGGGAAAAATATAATGTTATTGACGGCACAATAAACACCCGAAACGAATACAAATTACCGCCTATGCTCGGGTGGACGGCAGGCACATATCTTTATATGAAAAGGCTGCTCGGTACGGCAGAGCAGCAGCGTGCTATGCACCCATAATTTTTATTGAGCGGTATTCCCGCCGGGGTATACCGCGTTATGCAGCTTGCCGAGGCTCATATTGCCGTTTTCATCCGTACGCTTCATTTTAAACAGCCAGTTGACGGGAAAATCTTCTGACAGCTGGCTGCCCTTTGCAATATAAACGTCACCGTTTTTCTGCTCAAGCAGATAATAAAAGCTGCCGTCTGTATTAAACGCCGTAAAAGCGTGTAAATTATCCCGACGGAGCTTCTTCGCCGATAAATCACCGGTCCACACTCCGCCTGAAAACGATTTATCAAATTCTGATTTTTTAAGCCTTACTGATTGAAGTCCGTCGATTTTTTCCCATTCGGACGAGGCAGGCTCTTTTTTAAGCAATGAAAAACTGAAATTATCCACTTTGAATTGCGGAATATTATTATTCGTATAGTCGGACGAAGGCTCAGTATATGCTGCCTTTTCGGGCATATATTCAGCCAAAGCCTCGCCCGCTTTGAAAACAATATAGGCTTTGTATTTTTTGTCATTCGCGTTTTTTAAATAAAAGGTTTTTTCAAGCCTGTATTGTACCCCGGGCTCAATATCGTAATAAGCCGATAAATTATAAATTTCGGTCTTGCTGCCGCCGGGGCTTATTATATTCCCCACGGCGGCAAAGCCGGTAGCTTTTTTCTGCGTGCAGGCGGCGTCGCCGTCGGTTTTAAAAAGCTTAAATTCTTCACCGAAATAAAGATCTTCTTTTCGTTTATTAGTCCACTTAACGCGGATAGATATATTATTTTTTTCGTATGTGCTTGAAACAAGCTTATAGCCAATGCCCTCGCACCCGTCTTCTACAATGCAATCCCGCACCACAAGACTGTCTGACCTGCGCGAGCCGGTTTTGGGGCTTGTAAGCAGGCAAACGGACGCAGCTATGCCCGCAATAACCGCCGCGGCGGCTAACCAAAAGGCGGGCTTTTTGTAATTAAGCACGCTTTTTACCCGACTTTTAACGCCCACCTCGCCGAATGACGGGGGATAGGCGAAAAGCATATGCCTCCCCGCGCTGCAATTGAGCAGTGCCTCGGAATAATCCGCCCGTTTATCGGCGTTCAACAGGCTAATTGCTCTTTCGTCACAGGCGAACTCTATATCTCTGCAAAACAGTATATATGCCAGCCACATAAGCGGGTTAAACCAATGAACGCTTAAAAGCAGGAAACCCAGCGGCTTCCATAAATAATCCCTGCGGGAAATATGCGCCTGCTCGTGCAGAATTACGCTTTCTGCGTTGCGCTCCGTTATGCCGAATGGCAGATAAATTTTAGGCTTTATAATTCCGAAAACAAAGGGCGATGAAATTTTTTCGCTTTGAAAAATGATATCGCGCAAAAGCACCGCCGTGCGCAACCCTTTTTTAAGACTGAAAAAGCTTACTGCGGTGTATATAAGCAGCGCCGCTGTGCCGATAAGCCAAATTGCGGCGGCTATTGTTGTAATATCGGTAAAATGCCCGGCAGGTCTTGTAACACCCTCAAAATAATGACCCTCCAAATAATTGTTTACCCCGTTATCAATCGCGGTAATACCCGACTCAAGGCTGGGTCTTGGTGAGTCCCACGCCTTACTCACTGTCTCGCTGCTCGGTATAAGGCTGAAAATACTTTCAACCGAAAAGGGCATTATAAGCCGCAACCCCACAATGCACCAAAGCAGCACGGTTATGCGCTTTGGCGCTTTTTTAAAAATCAAACGGAGCAGCAGCACCGCAAGCAATACCCACGCGGCGGATATGCTCATATTAAGAACGGCTAAAAACAAATCACCCATTGTTTTCACCCTCCCTGAAACGGTCTATCATCTGCTGAACCTCGTCAATTTCCCGCTCTGAGAGCCTGCGGTGCTTTGTAAACGCCGCTATAAACGCAGGTAAAGAGCCGCCGAAGGTTTTTTCCACCATTTCGTCTATTTCCGCCGCCTGTGCCTCCTCGCGGCTTACGAGGGACGAAACCACCGTGTTTTCGTTTTTCACAACGCCACGCTCGGATAAGCGCTTTATAACGGTGTAGGTTGTGGTGGGCTTCCAGCCGAGCTTATCTTTGCAAAGCTTTACAAGCTCGCTGCTTTTTATCGGCTCATATTCCCACAAAATAAGACAAAAACGGTATTCGCTTTCAAAAATCTTGGGTGTGCTCATAATAAATGCTCCTTTCTTACTCTAATTCGTTAGAGTGTAATTTTAGTCTAACATATTAGAGCAAAAATGTCAAGCATTAAATTTGCGAGGATTCACGGGTAATAAGCCTTGCCGAAAAATTATGAATTTCAGCGGGCGTTTTTCCGTCCAGCAGTTCAAAAACGCTTTCGGTTGCGGTTTTGGCTATTTCCTCATTCATATAGTCAATGGTGGAAAGGCTCGGAACAAAATATTCCGAGTGCAAAATGTTATCCATTCCTATTACTTTTATATCGTCCGGCACCGAAATGCCGTTATCGTGAAAAAAGCGCATTGCACCGAGTGCCATATCGTCATACGCGCAGATAATCGCCTCTGGCAGTGCGCCGCGTGAATAAAGCGCGCGGGCTGCCGCGCAGCCGCCCTTTTCAAAACGCAAATCACTTACGGATATATATTTTTCCTCTGTAAAGCCGTAAATTTCCGATACGGCGCTTTTAAACGCCGAAAGCTTAGTGACGGTGTGAGGCTCGCCTATAAAGCCTATGTGCGAAATACCTGCGGCTTTAAAATCGGTTAAGGCACTTTTAAGGGCTGTCATATAATCAAGGCACAGTGTAACATCGGCGTTATGCGCCCTGCTGCCTAACGATATTATAGGTGTTTCGTGCGGGGGCAGAACCGTGGCGGGCGGGTCTATAAGAATTATAGCATCGACAGAGGAGTATTTTTCGTAATACTCAATCATATCTGCGGTGACGGCGGCTGAAAATTCCGTGGAGGAAATGCATATTTCGCACCCGCGGGTTTGAAGGCGCTGCTGCAAATATCTGCAAAGCTCGGAGTAATGTCGGCTGTCAACCTCGGGGCAGATGAGCGCTATAACAAATTTAGGATATTTTGCGTTAAAAAATTTTTTAAAGCAGCCGTTTTCCCTTGCAACCCTGAAAATTTCTTCACGGGTTTGCTCGTTTATATCGTCGCTCATAGAAAAAGCCTTTGATGCGGTTGAAACGGCAACGTTTGCAAGCCGTGCCAGCTTTGAAAGGGTCATTTTACACCACTCCGAAAACCGAAAATTTTTCGGTGCGCAAGCTGTTGAAACTCAGTACGCGCCATGATATTATAATATCAAATTTTTCGGGGGTCTGTCAATATGATTTATGTTTATCTTTTTTCAATTCTTATAGCCCGCGTGGTTCAGGCTATATTCAGCAAGCGTTCAAGCAATGAGGTGGATAATATTGCCCTCACGGTAAAATACACGGCTTATAAGTGTGCGGTGTCGGCTGGATTCGGGCTTATTCTTCTGCTTACCGATATTTCAAATATCAGGTTTGACCTGCCTACTGTTTCAATAGCGGCTTTATCGGGCATATCGCTCTTTTTCAGCACGTTTTTCAGTATATACGGAATGAAAAGCGGCACGGTAAGCTTGGTTTCCATGTTCGGCACGGCGGGGCTGCTGGTTCCTATAATTGCGGGTGTGTTTTTATTTGACCAGCCCGTAAGCCTTATGCAGGGCATAGGCACGGCAATATTTTTTGTTTCTGCCTGGCTGCTTATTAAAAATTCCAAAAATACATACAGCCGCTTCAACTTTAAAACATTTCTTTTGCTTATAGGCTCAATGCTTGCAAACGGCACAACAATGCTGGCACAGCAAATGTATACCCACTATGTGCCGAACGGCAGTATAAGTCTGTTTTCGTTTTTATCCTTCGGTATAGTTGCCGCGGCGGGACTGCCCACAGCGCTTGTTATGGGCAAAACGGAAAAATACAAGGGCGAGAATATAAAGCTTGGAAAAACGCTTTATATTTGCGGCATAGCGCTGGCGGCTGCGGTGTTTGTTATAAACCAGTTTGCAACAACGCTTACGGCGCTTTTGCCGCCTGTATTCCTGTTTACTTTTATTAACGGCGGCGGCACAATAATATCAACCCTTGTGGCGGCTGTTATGTATAAGGAAAAGCTTTCGGTTTACAGCATTTTGGGCGTTATTATAGGAATCGGCTCAATGATAATGATAAAAATGTTTTAACAAAAAATGCACCCATTCGGATTCAAATGAATGGGTGCGTTCTTTATTATTCCTTTGTCAGCAGCTCAATTATTTCGGAATATATGGCGTTATCGTTTAAAAATCGGTTTTTAATATACAGTGCCTGTTCCTCATCCCCCACAAGCAGCTTTACGCTCATAAAGGGCTTGCCGTTATCAATCGCCGAGCAGGTTATAAAGGTTTTTCCGTCTTCCTTGGTTATTTTAATATCGCTTTCCTTTGCGTTTTTAAAGCGGGAAACCATTTTAAGCGCGGCAGCGTAGGCTCTGTCCTTAACACTGAAGGGAATAGAGGTTTTAAGCGTTTCGGCAATATCCCGCCCGCTCGGTGTTGCGGTGTAGGTGTCCTCCTTTTCATCCACAAGCGATAAATGCCCGCTTTGCAGCAGCGCGGCTATGGAATCGTTTACCTCAAAGCAGTTGGCTATACCCTCATAGTGTAAAACATCCGCCAAAAGCCTGCCGGGAACCGGCTCGTTTATGGTAGAAATAATATAGCAAATAAGTATTCGTATATCTGCGGTGCTGAAAAGCCCGCCTATACGGGAAACGCCCGCTTCAAGCGCGTCTTTTTCCAAGGTATCGCCCCCTAAAATTTCACTGTTAATATTATACCCCCGTTTACCCTATTTTTCAAGAATGATTTTTTAAATAAAAAAATTTAAAAAAACACTTGCAATTTACAAAACGATGTGATATAATCAGCTTACAGTTAAAAGGCAAAACACGCGAAAGCGTGTGACGCAAAGCTATGAATCTAAGGCTTTTATGCTATGATTGTCAGGCTGCACTTATATGGAATTTTTAAATTCCGTTATAGGTGCAGCTTTTTTATTTTCTCTTAAAAGGACGGATGTTTATGAAAAAGTTATTTTCCTTATTAGTTGCCGCTGCAATGCTTTTGGGCATTTTCGGCGTAACCGCATCGGCAGAGGCATACAGCTGGGAGGATTGGGGTTACTATCCCGGTCACGGCAGCAATTGGTCAAGAACCGTTGACGCAAGGTTCTATTTACTTAACGAAGGTCTTGAGGTTCCGGTAGGAACAGCGTCGCAGCCGTCAAAAAATTATATGGTAGCAGGCTGGGGTAAAATAACAATTACCAACAGTAATTTGGACGGAATTTATGATGAAACCGGCGCAAGCATCGAAAAAATTATTGTAAGCGCGCCGAGTATAACTCTTAAAGACGGGCAGTCAATCATTTGGTATGTTGTGAAGTGGGAAGACGACGGCTGGCATGTTGACGGCGTTGTAACTCCTTTCTGCAGCGTGCTTTATGATGCTAACTGCGATAACGCGGCAGGTGCCGTAACCGACGGAACACACTACTATAAAGGCGACTCGGCTACCGTAAAGGAAAACGGCTTTACCCGCGAGGGCTATGATTTTATAGGTTGGAACACCGCTGCCGACGGTTCGGGCACCGCATACAAGGCGGGCGACGTTATAACGTCGGACAAACTTATTTTTTCGGCAAATATGAATACCGTAACCCTTTACGCATGCTGGAAAAAGCAGCCCGCAACCGATAAGCCCGACGCTGACAGAGAACCCGGCAAAAATGAGGTTAAGGGCAGCATTGTGTGCCCGAAAAGAATGTCGGTTCGTTTTGAGGACGGCACCGTTTACTACGGCGGCGAAAGCATAATTCTTGAAATCGGAAAAGAATATAAATTTCAGATGTGCTCTAACAACTGGGATAATGACAGATATTCGGATGACGGCGACGGTATTTGCGGTACCGTGGTTTACACAGTTAAGGTATCCAACCGCTATGATGAGAGAAGCTTTGACCCCGAAACCAAGACCTTTGTTTTGCCGAAGGGTGACCCGGTGCTCAGAACCGATGTAAACAAGTGCTTTATGGCCTACAGATACCACTTTAAGACCGACTACAATAAGCAGACCGGAATAAAGCAGGTTGTAAACACTCCGCTTGAAAGTCTTTCGGTAAATCTGCCCTTAGGCTCAACCATTAAGTCTGACGCATACATTGCTCATAAGTATGTCGGCTCGGCTGATGTGTTTATTGAGAACAACGATGATTTGACAATTTCATATACCGATTATATGTGGAATTATTAAACCGTACTGTCAGCCGTTATAAATTTTAAGGTTTTGTCGCTGCTGCGCAAGGTTGTGCGGCGGCGATTTTTTATAGATTTGGGAGACATGATAATGAAAAGGTTTGCGTGCCTTTTGGCGCTGCTTATAATATTTACTTTTGCGGGTTGCAACAACACAAACCCCGGAATAAAAAAGAATTCTTCCGAAATTACTTCGGAAGAGCAGGGCAGGGAAACAAGCAATAAGCCTGTTCCTGAATATATAAACGCCGACGCGCTTGCGCACCGCAGCTATGAATTGCGGTATTTGCTGGCGCAGGAAAAATTTTCGTCGGCGGATGATATTTCGGTGAACGCGCTGGTGCAGTTTGCCTTTTGCCATATTTACTATGAAAATCTTACCGATATGCCGAGCTCCGGAAACAGACTGAGAACCGCCTCTGCCGATGATATTAAATTGCAGATTTTAAAATATTTCGGCTCGGTTTCGGTGGATATTACAAAGGCAGACCTTTACAACAGCGGCAAAAAGCAGTTTGAAATGTGGGAGCCGCACTACGGCACCGAAATTTACTACGATACCGAAATAAAACGCGCCGGAACCGATACCTATAAGGTTACCACGGTGTTTTACTCCGATTCGGCTAAGACCGAAAAAACGGGCAAAACCGTTTTAACGGTTGAGGATAGTTCGGGGCGTGCGATTATTAAAAAAATGACTTCTTCAAAATAAGGGGCGTAAAGGATTGAGCAGAGAAAAAACGCTTGAAGAGCTTGAAAGGGAAAATAAAGAGCTGAGAGCGGCGCTTGAGCGGGTGACGCGGGCGTATGAGGCTTTGGGCGAGGCTATAAAAGCCTGCCCCGATATTTCGGGCAGCAGCGCCGCCACCGCGCAAAGCCCGCCTGAGGTTAAAAAGCTTTTGGAAAAATATTCGCGTTTGTAGGGGTGAAAAATGCGTAAAGTAACCTACTTTTTGCAAAAAATTAAAAAAACAGCCGCAGGCGGGGCAAACTTTTGGCTTTTAGCCGAGTTTGCGGCGGTTTTGCTTGTTGTAACAGTGGCAGTAACCTATGTTTTTAATCATGTGGAGGCTTCGGTTATATTAGGTAAATCGGTGCCGGCGTGGGAGTATATTTACACAAACAGCAAGCAGCCACCGACCGATAACAGGGCTGAGTGGAGCGCGGCTAATGCGTTTACGCCCATGTCAAGGGAAAAAAGCGGGAAATATATGCACATTCGTTTCAGCCTTGACGGCGCTGCAATCGAACGGAAGCTTATTATAAGGGCTGACTATGCGCCTATGCAAATAGCGCTCAACGGTGAGGCGGTTTATAATAACCATTACGGCGAAAGCGAATATGTGGGCAACCGCTATAACGCGGTGGTATTGCCGGCGACTGACGGCGAAACCAAGGTTGAAATGTCTTTGTGCCTTCCATTTTCAGCCGAAATTACAACCGAAATTACCGAGAAATCCGAAAATCCCGGATTTATAGTAAACGGCGCATTGGTTTTTGCCGCAATAATGGTGGTGCTCGGCATAGCGGCGCTGTTTGCGGCAGCTTTCCTGCCTTTTTACAAAAAAAACAGGGCGCTGGGCTTTAAAACGGCGGGGCTTATTTTACTTTACGGCACAGCCGCGGCTTTGCAGGCGGTAACCGATGCAACCTATTTTATAAATTTTCCGCAGCTTTACAATACAGCTGTCGCCACAGAGATATTTATTATTTTAATTTTCACGTTAACGGCAAAATCCGTGCTTGAAATTAAGGGAAAAAAAATATTTCTTTTTTCCGCGCTCAGTGTAGCTGCCGCCGCTGCAACGTTTTTTATACCGAATGTAGTTATTGCAAGGCCGGTTATGCTTTTATCGGCGCTGCTTTCGGCAATTTGCACGGCTGCTTGCGCTTACGGGTGCGCCCGCCCTTTAAAACACAGAATACAGTTTGCCGCGGGCTTTTTTATAATGCTTACCTACCTGTCGCTGCTGGATGCACTTTGCGGTGCTATGCAGTTTTCGCTCAGGTTCAGAAACAACTTTACCTATTGCCGAATTATAGGCGAGCTGGTGTTTTTGGGCTTTATCAGCTTTATTTTATCGGCAAAGGCGTTTGCAAGGGACAGTGCCGATACAGCAAGGCTTAAAACCGAAACTTATGATAAATGCGTGGGGGAAACGGCGGATATTATGGCAGATATAATTTCCCGCCGCGATAAGCTTTCTGTCTGTAAAGCGGCGGCGGACGGCGTTATTAAGCTTTGCAGCGAAATATTTACCGAAAACGCCGCGCAAAATATTGCCTTTGAGGTTTCGGTAAAGGAAAACGGCAGCTACAGGCAGATTTATAATTCCCTGCCGGGCGGTGTAAACTATGAAATAATAGAAAAACGGTGCGCCGAGAGCGGCAGGCTTTGCGTTTTTGTCGACGCTTATTTTGATTTTGTATTTACCGAAAACGGTAATCCCGCCGTTTTTTTCCATTTTGAAAATTTAAGCAACGGGCTTTCACACTTTTTCACAAGCATTATGGATACGGTTTACACCTGCACCGAGGTTGCTTTATCGCGCTTTTCACAGTATGAGGATACGGAAAAGACGAAAATAGAAACATTCACACAGCTTGCAGCCGATACCGAGACAGCCGCCGGAAACAACCCCGACCACATTGAGTGCGTGGCGTATTATACCGATTTGCTTATGCGAAAAATGGGTTATCCCCAAAAAATATGCAGTACGGTAGCTGCCGCGGCAATGCTGCACGATATAGGCAAAACGGCAATACCTACCGAAATTACAAACAAAACGGGTCTGCTTTCGGAAAGCGAACGCGAAACTATTAAGGAGCACACCGAATACGGCAGGCGGCTGTTATCTGTTTTTGACGGTGAGTTTATGCGTTGCGCCGCCGAAATAGCCGCCGAGCACCACGAGCGGTGGGACGGCAAGGGCTACAACGGAATTGCGGGGGAAAATATAAACGAATACGCGCGCATAGTAACGGTTGCCGACACAATAGATGCGCTTACCACCAAGCGCTCATATAAGGACGCATGGCAGGTTGATAATGTTGTGGATTATATAGACTCAAACTCCGGAACAATGTATGACCCGGCGGTGGTTGAGGCAATGCACGGGTGTATAGATGAAATAAAAGCAAAGGTAGCGGAGAAAAACAAATGAACGAAAACCCGAACGAAAACGAATTTACCGCCGAGGACGGAGAAATACGCTTTGACCCGGAAAAAGACCGCGAAAAGCAGACTGAGGCTGAGGTTGAAAAGGTTAAAAAGCCGAAAAAAGCAAAGTGGTATTTTATTATACCCCTTGTGTTTCTGGCACTGTTTGCTTTTGTGTTTATAGGGTGGCGGATAAAGCCTAAAACCCTGCTTAACGTTTGCCTGCTTGATAAAACGGTTTTAACCGTAGAGGACGGCAACGATATTGACATACGCTCTGCCTACCGCAAGCATCAGGGCTTTTTCTGGCTTTTGGAGCAGCAGAAGTATGTTTTTCAGAATAAAAAATTTTATAATTACAAAACCGATTATTTCGGACCGCTGCTTGATGAAACAGGCAAAATAAAGTCTCGACGTGATTTATCCACCCTCGATTACACGCCCGACCTTATGTATATTGCGGACGTTTACGGCGCGGTGGACGATACCTACGGCTATTACGATAATTCCACGGCTAAGGGCGCCGGAATAACCGTAGACGATATGTCGGTTATTTCATATGCCTACGAAAACGGCGCAACCGTTGTTGCGGAAATGGAACTTTTTAATTCGGGGCTTGATTCCTCGGTTTATTCGCAGCTATCCTCGCTTTGCGGCATAAGGACTACGGGCTGGGTGGGACGATATATTTACGATTTGCAGGATTTCACCGACGTGCCCGACTGGGCGCCGCCGATGTATGAAAAGCAGGAGGGCGTTGAGTGGCAATTTTCGGGACCCGGAATACTGCTCGTTTCCTCTGACAGAATTATAATTCTTGAGCAGAAAACCGACTTTGAATCTAAAAACCTGCTTACCGTGCGCATAAATAAGGATTTTAAAAAGCAGTTCGGCAGCTGCAATAAGGTGAACTTTTACAACTGGTTTGAAATTGTTGAGCCTAACAGCGGTACGGATGTTATTGCAAGCTTTGAATTTGACGTAAATGCTACGGGTATGGAAAAGCTCAAGGGCGTTTTAAAAAGTCCTGTTTTCTCGGCGGCAATGTGCAAAAGGGTAGAGGGAAAGGCGCCGGTTTATTATTTCGCGGGCGATTTTAACGATTATGTAAGCCACGAAAATTACAACCGCTTTTTATTTGCCGAAAGCGTTTACCGGTGGATATCCTACGACCGCCAGGGCGATATAAGCAATTTTTACTGGAATTTTTACAACCCCTTAATGAAAAAAATTCTTAAAGAAATTGAGCCCAAGGCAAAAGCGGAAACGGGTAATAACAAGGCGGAGCGTTTCCGCATTACCGACAGCGGTTTTCAGCTGCTTTCGGGGGATAATTGGGAGGATATGCGAATTAACGCCGTAAGCATTAACGGCTCGGAGCCGGGGCAAAAGGGCTTTTCGCGGAATTATACCTTTTATCAGAATTTAATTGACAAGGCGCTGAAGTTGGGCGCGAACTGTATTTACGCAAAGGATATTCTGCCGCCTGAGTTTTACCGCGCGGTTTATTCCAACAATACAAAATCGGGAGCGGATACGGTTTATATAATACAGAATATTGCCGTAAACGGGGATGAAAACGAGGATAATATTAAAACCCGCTTACAGTCGGCGGTTGACGTTCTTCACGGCAAGGGCACATTTAAACCGAGCGGCAGCGAAGAAACCTCATCATACTTTATTGATGTATCAGCTTATCTGCTTGCAGTTACGTTAAATGCCGAAAACGCGCCCGCAAATATTTCATATTCGGGCAAATATGCCGCCGCTGGCGGAAACGCGGGAATTGCCGCGCTTATGTACGATACGGTGCAGGAGCGCGCAGCAGGGCAGTACGGCGGCACCGTGCCGATAGGCATTTATTGCGGTAAATCGCTTATAAAGGGCAGCGAAACGGCGGGCGATGGGGCGTATTCGCTTGACGATATAATAAGCGATAAAGCCTGCCGCGAAAATTACGCGTTTTTCGCCGTCTCCTACGGGGATCTTAAGGCAGAGGAATTTGAAAGCCTTAACAGCGCGACGGGTAACCGACTGCTGATTTCGGGGCTGGGCGCAAACTCTGCAAACGGTCAGGGCGACAGAGCCGCCGTTACCGAAAAAACACAGGGTCAGCAAACGGCGGCGCTGCTTTCGGCGGCGGACAAGGCGGGCGCTGCGGCAGCGGTGGCGGCAGACCTTAACGATGATTGGTCAGCTGTATCCGATGAGCTTTACCCGTTCACGGTGCCGCTTGAAAACAACGGCCTGTGGCAGAATGTAGCCGACCCCGCGCAAACTACGGGGCTTGTGGCGCTTGACGCCGAAGCACCCAAGGAGACGGGAATAAACCTATCGGATGACGACCGCGTTCAGATGCTTTCGCTATCCTCGGGAGCGGGATATTTCTATATATCCGCACAGCTGCTGACCGAGATTGATTTTTCAACCGAGCAGTTCTTTATAGGCATAGATACCTACCAGCGGAATGACGGCGAATACTACTATTCAAAGGACTGCACCCCAACCTCCCTTTCGGGTATGGAGTTTGTTTTACGGTTTGACGGCAAGCAGGAAGCGGGGCTGTACGTTATAAAATCATATGACCGCAGCCGCGGCGCGTATGCTACAAAGGAAAGCTACTCTGGGGATTATAACCTTGTTTCCCGCCTTAAATACGGCGGCTTTACCTCGGGCGATAACCAGTTTTACCAGACGGGTTCCACGGTTTATATAAGAATACCCTGGTCATGGCTTAACGTCACAGACCCGTCACAGCGAATTGTTATAAATAACGAGGGCGCTTTATCGGGTCAGGCAAAGACGGTAAGCACAAACGGCGCTATTGTTTCGGTGCTTATAGCCGATAAGCAAACGGGCGACCAGCTTTACCTGTTCCCCGAGAAAAAGGAAGACCCGGCTTACAAAACCTTTAAATGGGCAACCTGGGAAAAGGTGAACTACACCATGCGCGAAAAGGAAAGCTTTGCGCAGATAAAGAAATATTTTGCATCAAAATAAAGGGAGGTGCTAAGGGCTTTGCATTATGAACTGTTTGCGGTGTTAAGCATTATTTTCTGCCTGCTGGTTTTAGGCGGTGAGTATTTGTGGCTGGCAATTCTGGCTAAACGGCAGGAGGACAGCAAAAATAAATACACGGCGGCATCGCAGAAAATTCAGAGTATGGTAGAGGGCATTATTTACAGCCCTACCGAAAACAGCCGCAAAAATGAAACCGAGCTTTTAAAGGAGCTTATGGGAAACGATACAAGGCTTTTTGAAATGATAAGCGCGCAGCTCCTTTTTTGGGAGGAATACGGCGACAGCGAAGCCCTCGGCGGAAAGGATATGGTTATTGACGGTGTGTATGCGGCACTTGACCCCGTAAAGCTTTTTTCGGATATTTTAAAATCGGGCGATAAATACAGGGTGGGCTATGCCTGCCGCCGACTTGCCGATTTAGACGCTTATGATTATTTAAACGATATTTACGAGCTTTCAAAGGGCAAAAACCGCAGCATTGCCTACAACGCCGCAATGGCGCTTGCGCGTTTGGGATATACAGAGGGCGTGGCGGAATATATTTTAAAAATCCAAAATGATAAAAAGTTCTCATTCCGCATTATATACGAGCTTTTTGCAAATTTCAGCGCGGATAGGGAGGCGCTGGCGGCAGAGGTAATGGATAAATGCGATGAGTATATGAAAGCGGTTATAATAAAGGCTATTGCACCCTACGGCTTTAAGCGCTTTCACCGCCTTTATTCCGAGGGTACCGCGTCGCGGAATACCGATATGCGCATAGCCTGCGTGCGGGCGCTCGGCTTTCTTGCCGACCCGGCAGATGAGCACACGCTGCTCACCGCCGCAAAGGACAGGGAGTGGGTAGTGCGCTCCGCCGCCGTTAAGGGGCTTCAGAAGCTGGGCACCCCCGCGGCAATACAGGGCGTAAAGGAAGCCACAAAGGATAAGGAATGGTGGGTGCGCCAGGCGGCGGCGTATTCGCTTATTGATATGAACGTAAATATTTCGGAAATTGAGGATGTGCTCGGCGGGTACGATAAGTATGCGTCGGACGCGGTTAAATACGCGCTTTACCGTTCGGTTAATTTAAAGGAGGATTAAGTTTGAATTTCATAACCTATGTACGCTACTTTATATCCTTTTTTAACTGGTTTTGCATGGCATTTACCATTATTCTGAGCCTGATATACATAATTCAGCTTATAATTTCCTTTGTAAAGGTGCGCAAAAACGATAAGGCAAGGCAGTCAAACGACTACGGAAGATATGTTTCAAGCGAAAATCTTTTACCCATTTCTTTGCTTATACCGGCGTATAACGAGCAGGAAAATATTGTTTCAAACATAAAATCGCTTATGAAAATAGATTACCCGCAGTTTGAAATTGTGGTTGTGAACGACGGCTCGACCGATAAAACCCACGAAAAAATTGTGGAGACCTTCGGGCTTTATAAAATCGAATCCGCCGTAAAAACCTCAATACCCACAAAGGAAGTCCGCGGGGTATACTATAACATAGAGTACCCAAACCTTATTTATGTCGATAAGGAAAACGGCGGTAAATCCGACGCGCTGAACGCAGGGATAAATATATCCTCCTACCCGCTTTTTGCCTGCCTTGACGCGGATTCCCGCATTGAGCCGGACGCGCTTTTAAGACTTTCGGTTGAGTTTCTTAAAAATACCGATACGGTTGTGGCGGGCGGACTTGTGCGCATTGCAAACGGCTTTAAAATACGTGACGGACGGGTAAGCGGCTTTTCAATGCCGCAGAAAATGATAGAGCGCTTTCAGATTGTGGAATATTACCGTTCTTTCCTCTCGGGCAGGGTAAGCTGGGGCGCCACAAACTCAATGCTTATAGTGTCGGGCGCGTTCGGCGTTTTTAAAAAGCAGGCGGTAATTGAGGTGGGCGGCTATAAGACCAATACAATAGGCGAGGATATGGAAATAGTAGTCCGTCTTCACAAATATATGCGCGCAAACAGGCGCAAATATAAAATAATATTCTGCGAGGACGCGGTGTGCTGGACGCAGGGACCTATGTCGGTGAACGATATACGCAGTCAGCGCAGGCGCTGGCAGATAGGCTTGCTTGATACGCTGCTTGCGCACAAGGGGCTTTTCTTCAACCCGCGCTACGGCAGCGTGGGGCTTGCGGCAATACCCTATAACTGGGTGTTTGAGCTTTTCGGAGCGGTGGTTGAGGCGCTCGGCTATTTCATAATTCCGTTTTCGCTTTTAATGGGCGAGCTTAATATGTTCTTCTTCACAATTTATTTTCTGCTTGCCGTGCTGCTCGGCGTTATACTTTCAATGGGCAGCCTTATTTTGGAGCAATACACACGAAGATCGGTTATGAGCGCAAAACAGTGCCTTACGCTCTCGCTTTACGCGATACTTGAAAATTTCGGTTATCGGCAAATGATAACCCTTTTCCGCTTAGAGGGGATTTTAAAGTACAGAAAGCTCAGAAAAACCTGGGGCAAAATTAAAAGAAAGGATGTTGAGCAATGAAAAAGGTCGTTATTTCGGTCGTGGCAACGCTTTTGGTGCTTGTCTGCCTTGCTCAAACCGGACTTCTTGAAATATTCGGAATACACGGAATTTCCTTTTACACAAAAAAGAAAGAAAAGGACTCATCTGCCGGCGGCGCCGAGAGCTACACCGATAATCAAACCGGCATAAGCTGCCGCTTTAAAGCGGAGGGCGATTATTTCTACATTTACGAGAGCGGCGACTGGAAACAGATGTTCATGCGCGGCGTTAATATAGGCGCAACCGAGCCGGGGCTTTTCCCGGGAGATCTTACAATTTCCTACGATACCTATTACCGCTGGTTCGGCTATATAAGCGAAATGAACTGCAACTGCATACGAATTTATACACTTATGCCGCCGCAGTTTTACCAGGCGCTTGGGGATTTCAATAAAAAGGCGAAAAACAAGCTGTATCTTTACCAGGGCATATGGGTAAACGAGGAGGATATAGAGCGTTTGTCCGATACCTACGCCGAAAATGAAAAGATACTGAACGATTTCATGACTGACGCGGTAAACCTTGTAAACGTAATTCACGGAAAGGCAAAAATTGCCGAAACCGCGGGTGAGGCATACGGAACGTACAACACCGATGTGTCGCCCTGGCTTGTAGGGTGGATTATAGGCATTGAATGGGACCCGAATTTTGTTATAAATACCAACAATCAGCACCCCGATAAAAAGGATTATGACGGCGAGTATTTGTATACGCAGACCGCCTCACCCTTTGAGGCGTTTTTGTGCCGCGTGGGAGATGCGCTTATAAAGCACGAGGCGAAAACCTACAAATTTCAGGTTCCGCTTGCTTTCAGCAACTGGATAACCACCGACCCGCTCACCCACCCGAACGAGCCGCACTTTGATGAGGATAAGACTACCGTAAACACCGAAAACGTAAAGTGCCGCAATTTCGGACCGGGAATGTTCGCTTCTTACCATATTTATCCCTATTATCCCGACAGTCTGAATTACCAAGAGGATTACCTTGAATACACCGACGACAGCGGAAAGGTGAACACCTACGAGGCGTATTTGGAGGATTTAAAGCTGGCGCACACCGTACCTATAATAGTGGCGGAGTTCGGTATTCCCACATCGCGCGGTATGGGGCACGAGAGCGTTATGGGCTATAACCAGGGCATGGTGGACGAAACCGCGCAGGGCGCTATGCTTATAGATATGCTCGGCAGTATTGAAAACGCGAAATATGCCGGCGGAATTGTGTTCACCTGGCAGGATGAATGGTTTAAGCGCACCTGGAATAACGTTATGTTTGATATAGCCGACCGCCGCCCTTACTGGTCGAACATTCAAACGACCGAGCAGTGCTTCGGCTTGCTGGCGTTTGACCCCGGTAAGGAGAGTATGGCGGCATATGTTGACGGGGATGTATCGGAATGGAGAAATACAAAGCCCACCGTTACCACCGCACAGGGCAAGCTTTATATAAAGAGTGATGAAAGATACCTGTATATAATGCTGGACGCGGGGAACTATGATTTTGAAAAGGATACGCTGCTTATTCCGATAAACACCATTGCCGACCAGGGCAGCCTAAAAGCCGCGCAGTACAACGCCGAGTTTGATACCGCCGCCGATTTTCTGATTTATATAAACGGTAAGGATAATTCGCATATTTACGTAGACCGATATTACGACGCGTTCAATTACTACTTTCTTGAGTCAAAGAAATTAAGCGATATTAAGGCGGAGGAAAACGCGGGAGTTAAAAACAGCGGTATGTTTGATATAATGCGGCTGTGCTACGGCTATAATTTGACCGTTAAGGGGACAAATCAGGTTGTGCCCGATAAGGCTTATGAAACCGGAAAGCTGCGCTACGGAAACGGCAATCCCAAAGCGCAGGAATATAAATCGCTTTCGGATTTTTACTTTAAAAACGGCAAGCTTGAAATAAGAATACCGTGGCAGCTGCTCAATGTAATGGACCCATCGGGCAAGCAACAAATATCGGATTTTCGCAAAACGCAGGTAATATCGCCGCAGGCGTACCAAAGCTTTGATTTCGGCTTTGCCTACCGCACGGGCACCGAAAGCCTTAAAATCACTCTCGGCGGCAGCTATGAGTATAACGGCTGGAAT
>OHFR01000120.1_pt1 | contig 44858 bp, 38 predicted proteins | sample 1567531 | NCBI WGS metagenome assembly OHFR01 (sample SAMEA3879597, study PRJEB24766) | human gut metagenome | biome: human-associated habitat; feature: feces | place: USA | collected 1985/1987
TCGTTGCTAAAGCAATGGCAAAAGGCGCTAACGTTGACAAACTGGCTGCTGAATTCGCTGACGAGCTGGATAACCTGGGCGTTCGCGTTGCTAACTTGGAGAAAAAAGCTGACAATGTAAAAGTAACTGGCGAACTGCGTTATCATTATGTTGATAATGATGGTGATGTAGAAGGCTATAAAACTGAACTGCGTTCTCGTATTTGGGTAAATGGCCAAATCAATGATGACTGGAAATATACCGGCATGATTGAAAACATCCAAAATTTGAAAGACAACGCTGGTAATGAAGATACCAAATTCCAACGTGCTTATGTAAATGGTAAGCTCGGCGGTCTGGCTGTTCAAGCTGGTCGTTATCATGCAAAATGGTCCGAAGGTAATGTTTATGATAACCGTTTTGACGGCGTTCAAGTTGCTTACGGTAAAGACGTTAAATTGGTAGCTGGCTATGGTAAAGCTGCTCAAATGAATGGCGTTAACGATGCTGCTACTGCAAAAGCTAATGCAGAAGATACTTACTATGCTGAGCTGTCCGGCAAAGTTGACAAACTGTCCTTGGTTGCTGGTTATTACAACTTTGAAAATGTAAAAGAAGCTAAAGATGTTGACGATACCATTTGGACTGTTGCTGCTAACTATGCATTCGACAAGAACTTCAAACTGGGCGCTATGTATCTGAATGGCGACAAAGATAAATATGATGGCGATGATGATGGCTTCGTAGTAACTGCTTCCTACAAAGGTGCTAAAGCTGCTAAAGCTGGTTCTTGGGGCTTAGTTGCTAAATACTATGACCAAGGCGCTTCCACCTATATTGACCACACCATGAATGGCCTTGCTGATAATAAACTGTTCACCAGCGCTGAAGGTTTCAAAGGCTATAGCGTAGCTGCTAACTACACCTTCGCTAAGAACATTGTTGGCCAGGTTGAATGGTATGATTTGGAACAAAAAGAAGGCAACAAAGACGCACAAACCCTGTGGTCTCAAGTTGTATTCACTTTCTAATTCCAACCACATACAACAACTTAACATTTAACACGCGCGTATAAGAAGACGGCCGCCCGGAAGGGCGGTCGTTTTTTGATGTGTGCATTCCTTTTAGTCACTAGCGCGAGCAGACGGAAGTGTTGAGATAAAAGTTGATGCGTGTGGGTGGGGGCAACCCTCAGTCAAAATCACTGCGTGATTTTGCCAGCTCCCTTTCAGGGAGCATATAAAAGTTCGGTGAGCTTGCGAAAGTTAGCATTTGGCAAGAAGTTAATATCTCCCCTGAAAGGGGAGGTGGCTGCGAGCGAAGCGAGCAGGCGGAAGGGTTGCGCATTTTAGTTGACATTTAACGCTTCATATAATAAAATAGAATAGAATAAAATTTCGGAAAATTACAAAATGAGGTATGACGATGAAATACAATAAGCGACTTTTTACCGGATATGATAAAAAGCTAAAATCACGAGCAGATGAATTAAGGAAAAATATGACACAACAAGAATGGAATTTATGGTATTTTTATTTAAGAAACCATAGATTAAAGTGGTACAGACAACGTATTATTGACAGATTCATCGTCGATTTCTACTGCCACGCAGCCAAACTTGTTATAGAAATAGATGGCAAGCAGCATTATACGGACCAGGGAATAGCCTATGATACGGAACGTACGCAGGTTTTACAGGGATATGGCTTAAAGGTATTGCGTTATACCAATCAGCAGTTGGTAGACAATTTTCAAGAGATTTGTTGGGACATAGAACGCAATTTACAACAATGACTACCTAGTCAGAAAATTTTAAGCAAACACTGTATTTTTCCCTAAATTTATGCTAAAATATACCTATATTCTGCATTATACTAATGCGTCTGGAGGAATAAGAATGAAAAAAGTTTTACGTTATTTATTGATGACCGTTATGGCTATCTGCTTCAGCATCCCCTGCTTTGGTGCAGCTGAAGCTGCAAGCGTTGCCCTGCTGCCCTTAATCAACAATGTTGAAGGCGGAGACGAACTGGCAAATCAGGTTTTCTACAAAAACGCTCTGGCTGTTCTGAACAGCAAAAAAGGCTTTGTAGTAGTAGAAAACGACAAGCTAACCGCTGTTATTAATGCTGCTAAGATTGGCAACAAGGTTCCCAGTGCTGCAACTCTGGAAAAAATTGCTAAAGACGGCGATGTTGACATCGTTATCGCTGTTCAACTGGACAAGCTGGATGACAGAGCTATCGATTCCAGCGAAGAGCGTAAACTGCAAATCGACCTGCAAGGCTATGCAGTTGCTTACAACAAGCTCACCGGTAAAGCTTATGAGCATCGCATTTACAGCGACAAAACCATTCCTGAAGCTCTGACCAGCCGTTGGGATTGGACTCATGAAGAATTTGGCCGTGCAGTACGCATCGAAGTAGACCGTGCTCTGCGTGTTAAATAATTCTATATTAGCTTAAAACACCAAGCCGCTTCTGTAAATTTTGCAGAGGCGGTTTTTAATTGCGAGTAAATAGCTTCAAAGGAAAAATATCATACAAATGATTATTAGAAAAGAAGAGCTTCTTTATTTGCCGAATTTAAGAAAAATTTGTGAAACCCTTGTAGTATAGTTATAAACGTGGTACAATAAACATATAAAAAAATGCTTATGCTAACTGCTGAGGGCAGCGAAAAACGCAGACTGCAAGGAGTATGGTAGAGGAAACAAGGCAACTCTTACTGAAAGATGCGGCGAGCCGAGTATCAAAGCCAAGGCGAAGAAGCATAGCAGAATTTTTCAAATGTATTTTCCTAAAGGAGGAAATTAAAATGAAAAAATCTTTAGTATTAGCTATGGCTATGGCTCTGGGCGTAACTGCTTCCGCATACGCTGCTAACCCGTTCTCTGATGTTCCTGCTGGTCACTGGGCTTATGACAGCATCAACAAACTGGCTGCTGCTGGCGTAATCGAAGGCTACGGCGACTCCACCTTCGGTGGCGACAAACTGATGACCCGTTATGAAATGGCTCAAATCGTTGCTAAAGCAATGGCTAAAGGCGCTAACGTTGATAAATTGGCTGCTGAATTCGCTGACGAACTGGACAACCTGGGCGTTCGCGTTGCTAACCTGGAGAAAAAAGCTGACAATGTAAAAGTAACCGGCGAACTGCGTTACAAATACATGAGCAAAGATGTTGATGGCGAAAATGGTAATGACAGCAACCATGAAAATGATCTGCGTTCCCGTATTTGGGTAACTGGTCAAGTTAACGATGACTGGTCCTACACCGGTATGCTTGAGAACACTCAAGATTTTGACAACAATAATGGCGAGGAGGATACTACCTTTGCTCGTGCATATGTTGAAGGTAAACTGGGTGGCTTGGCTGTAACTGCTGGTCGTTACAATGCATTCTTGGCAAATGGTAACCTTTATGATGCTCGCGTTGACGGTGTTGAAGTTTCCTATGGCGATAAAGTTAAACTGACTGGTTTTGCTGGCAAAGCAACTGATGCAGAAGTAGCTAATAAAATCGGTGAAGCAATCAGTGCTTCTTATGGTAACTATGCAGGTGCAGAATTAACAGCTGCTATGGGTAACTTCAATTTCATGGGTGGTTATGTAAACTTCAAAGATATGTATAAAGATGGTTGGAGTGACGACACTGCTGATGGTAATTATAAACAAATTGGTGAAGGCTACGACAATGCTATTTGGTATGTTGGTGGCGATTATACCATGGGTGACTTTGTTCTGTCTGGTATGTATCTGAAGGGTGATGCAAGCTATAAAGACGAAGATGTTAAAGGTATTGGGTCCGACGGCTGGACTGCTGGTTTGACCTACAAAGGTGCTGAAGCTTCCGAAGCTGGTTCCTGGGGTCTGTTCGCTAATTACTATGATCAAGGTGGTATGACTTATGTTGCTCATACTACTGATGCTAATGTGTTTGCTGATTATGCGAACGATGGCTTCAAAGGCTATGGCGTTGGCGCTAACTACACCTTCGCTAAAAACATCGTTGGTACTGTAGTTTACTACGACACCGAAAGCAAACTGGACAGCAAGGTTGATGACCAACGCGTTTGGGCTGACCTGACCTTCACTTTCTAATTTAACGATTAGCAAGTAACACAAAATAATACACGCGCGTATAAAGGCCCCCTCACCGCAAGGTGAGGGGGTTTTGTGTTGCAAGAATATTTTGATGTGGTATAATAAATATAGAAAGACAACCGCCTAAGCAGTTCGTGCCAATCCAATCGGCTGCGCCTCTTGGGGCACTATTGCATGGCGCGCATATACCAATCAGCATCGTCCTACGGACTTGTTTCTTGGATGTGCCCGCAACAAGGTGGTTGCCGATTCAATGGGCCAGAAAATCCGTCTCGGTGAACAGCAAATTACAGAGGCGGTTTTTCTATGTGCTTGGATTACTGTGTTGCAAAAATATATGAATGTGGTATAATAAAAATAGAAAGACAACCGCCCACAAGGTGGGTTGCCGGTTTTATAGTGAAAAGAAAATCCACCCTGCTACTGGCAAGTTTTGGGGTGGTTTTCTTATGTCTGGATTATTTGCTGAACTGAAATATAAATGTCAGTAACGCCAGAATAAATACGCCAAAGGCCATAAGATCTTTGAAGTCGTAATTTTTCATAAGCATCACCTCCATTCCAACGGAATTTCGGCAACGCCACCCTGCAACACGGTTGTCCTTATTATTGTATCATGTAAACATATTTTTGACAAGAAAGAAAAGACTTAGTAATAATTTTATCAAATATTTGTGAATGAGATTAATCCATTATGTTAGGAGAGATTGATATGTTCATTAAAGATGGTATCGCTTATGCTGGTGATGCAAGCCCTGCTTTAAAGATATGTGGTGTGCGACCTTTAGCTGATTGGAAATTATGGGTAAGATTTAATACCGGTGAAGCTAAAATCTATGATTTTAAGCCTATGCTCAATTATCCTGCCTTTAAGCCGCTGCTTGATGAAGAGCTTTTTAAACAGGTATATATTGATTATGGAATTGTTGTATGGAACGATGGTGATATTGATATTGCACCAGAGGAACTTTACAAAAATGGTGTTGATTCAAGAAAAAGTGCATAGGATATTTTTAGCAAGAAAGAAAAAAACTACCGCCCTAGCAGCTTTTGCTGCGCAGGACGGTAGTTTTGCTTTGTAAAATTACAGGCCGGCCTGCTCAATACCGCTGAACAGGAAGCCTAAATGATTGGTGGAGTTCAGCAGCACTACGCGCCAAACACCTTCGTTATACTCCAGCACATTAATGCAGGTGTTATCCTGCTTAATCTGCCAGAAGTGCGACATATCAAGGCCAAGCAAATCACAGATAATCGCTTTGTTCACTGCATCATGCGCAGCAACCAGCACTGTTTTGCCTGCATATTTTTCTGCATAGTCGTCAAAGGCAGCGCGCGCACGCTTGCGCACATCCTCCAGGCTTTCGCCGCCGTCAGGCATCTGCACCAGGTGCGGTTGGGTGTGCCACAGGGCAAACTCCTGCGGAAATTGCTTGGCGATTTCCGGTGCCAGCACGCCTTCCCAGCTGCCGTGATTGATTTCCAGCAGACGTTCATCTGTGGCCACCGGCAGCTTGTGCAAATCAGCACAGAACTTGCAGGTTTGGTAGGAGCGCTGGAGCGGACTGGAGATGCACACATCAATAGGGATGTGGTGCAAGCCCTCGGCCAGCAGGTGTCCTTGGCGCAGGCCACGCTCGCTCAGCGGCGTATCCTCCTGACCTTGGTATCTGCCTTCTATATTCCAGGTTGTTTCACCGTGTCGGACTAAAATTATTCTCATAAAATTTCCTCGCTGTAATTTATTTGGCTTTAGCCTTCGCAGTTGATGAGCTTAACATCAATAATGCCTTCCACACCGCGCAGCTGCAGCATGATATCGTTCGGAATGTCATCGCCAACAGCAATCGCCATAATATTGGTGTCGGATTTAGGAGTGCTGCCAACCTGCATGCCGTTGATATTGATGCCGGCGCTGCCCAAAATAGTTGCCATCTGACCGATCATATTAGGCTTGTTGACGTGCGGTGCCAGCAGCAGATAGCCTTCTGGATTGAAGTCAACATGATATTGGTCGATTTGTACAATCTTAGGCTGCTTGCCGTCGAACAGGGTGCCTTCGATTTTATGTGTGCCCTTGGCAGTAGCGATTTTTACATTGATAGCGGTAGTGAAGTAACCTGGCTTGTTAGCCTTAACCTCTTTAACCTCTAAATTACGTTTTTTAGCAATGCCGGGTGCATTGACAAAATTAACGCTTTCCTGCAGAATCGGGTTCAGCAGGCCTTTGAGGAAAGCGGTAGTGAGTGCCTGGGTTTCGGTTTCAGCAAGTGCGCCGGTGTATTCTACTTCCACGCTCTTAATTGGGCCGTCTGCCAGATAGATGCCAACGGTACCCATGCGCTCTGCCAGCTTGAAGTAAGGTTGGATAACTGTTGCTACGCTTTTCGGAATGGGAGCCATATTAACGGCGGTCATAACCGGACGGCCTTCGAGAGCATCAATTACGCCGTAAGCAACATCAACGGCTACGCCGATTTGCGCTTCGATGGTGGAAGCGCCGAGATGCGGAGTTTGTACAACATTGAACAGGCCCAGGAAGGGGTTATTTTCTTTGGTAAGCGGTTCAGTCGGATAAACGTCGATAGCGGCGCCGGCAATCTTACCGGATTTAACGCCTTCAGCAATAGCTTCAGGATCCATGCAGCCGCCGCGGGCACAGTTGACGATGCGCACGCCGTCCTTCATTTTAGCAATAGCTTCAGCGTTCAGCATCTTTTCGGTTTCCTTGGTGAGCGGAGTGTGGATGGTGATATAGTCGGATTTCGCCAGCAGGGTGTCAAAATCAACCAGCTCAACGCCAACCTGATGTGCACGTTCTTCGGTAATATACGGGTCATAACCAATGGTGGTCATTTCCATAGCCTGCATACGTTTGGCAACGCGGCTGCCGATACGGCCGACGCCGATGATACCTAAGGTTTTTCCCTGTACCTGAATGCCGTCGAAGGATTTGCGGTCCCATTTGCCTTCCTGAATGGATTGATGAGCCTGCGGAATGTGGCGTGTCATAGCCATCATCATAGCAACAGTGTGCTCGGTAGCTGCCATGGTGTTGCCTTCCGGTGTGTTGAGTACAACAATGCCTTTAGCGGTAGCGGCGGGGATATCAATGTTGTCAACGCCAACGCCGGCACGGCCGATAACCTTCAGACGGGTGGAGGCTTCGATAACCTCCTTGGTTACCTTGGTCATGCTGCGGGTTACCAGGCCGTCGTAATTGTTGATAACCTTGATAAGCTCCTCCGGCTTCATGTTGGGCATTACATCTACATCAAAGTGTTCGCGCAGCAGAGCTACGCCTTTTTCGCTGATATCGTTGCTGACAAAAATTTTCATGATGATTTATCTCCTTTATTATATGAATTTTAGGTTATTGAACAACCCTCAGTCATCGCCTTTGGCGATGCCAGCTCCCTTGACGCTAAGACCCAGTTTGTCGCAAGCTACGCGCCGCGAGAAACTGTTGGTCGTGCTAATGTCGCTTTGCGACTCAGGGAGCATATAACAGATAGGCAATCAATATTGGGCAAGAAGTTTATATCTTCTCTGAAATACTCTTCGAGTATAACACGACCAGCATTTTTCATTGCATGAAAAATGGGTCTTAGTATAGCGAAGGTGGCTGCGAACGAAGTGAGCAGACGGAAGGGTTGTGTATATCTGATAGATTATGAATTGAAAATTATTTACTAGTTTTGTTTTCCTTCATATACTCTTCCATAAACTCTGCCAACGCCTTGCAGGCCTCCAGCGGCACAGCATTATAGGCACTGGCGCGACAGCCGCCGACAAGACGGTGACCGCCGATGCCGACAAAGCCTGCAGCCTTGCCCTTAGCCACGAAATCCTTCTCCATTTCCGGTGTAGCCAGATTGAAGGTAATGTTCATATTACTGCGAGCTTCGGGAACAGCGTGGCCCTTATAAAAGCCGTTGCTGTTGTCGATAACGTCATAAATTAGCTTAGCCTTCGCTGCATTGTTCTTGGCAATAGCGTTTACGCCACCCTGCTTTTTAATCCAGTGCAGAGTTTTGTTAACCATATAAATGGCAAAGACAGGCGGTGTATTGTACAAAGAATCGTTATTGGCAAAGGTGCTGTACTTCAGCATAGTGGGCAGCTCCTCACGTGCTGTTGCCAAAAAGCTTTTCTTGGCGATGACGATGACTACGCCTGCAGGACCAAGATTCTTTTGCGCTCCTGCGTAGATAAGATCAAAATCCTTGACGTTCACCTTGCGCGAAAGAATGTCGCTGGACATATCGCAGATAACGGGAACATCAAACTTGGGGAAATCCTTGTATTCGGTGCCGTAAATCGTGTTGTTGGCAGTGAGGTGTACATAAGAAGTATCGGGGCGGATATTGAATTCCTGCGGAATGTAGCTGTGGTTTTTGTCGGCGCTGGTAGCGGCCTCATAAACCTCGCCGTAGAATTTTCCTTCCGCCATAGCCTTTTTGGCCCAGACACCGGTGTTGACATAAGCGGCATATTTTTTAGTGTGGAAATTAGCAGCTGTCATCAAAAATTGGGTGCTGCCGCCGCCTTGGATAAACATAATCTCGTAATCCTCGGGGATTTCCATCAGCTCGCGCAGCAGCTGCTTTGTTTCTGCATGCATGGCAGCGTATTCACTACTGCGGTGGCTCATTTCAATGATGCTCATGCCGGTGTTTTTGTAGTTTAAGAACTCCTCCTGCGCTTCCAGTAATACCTCGAGCGGCATAGCGGAAGGACCGGCATTAAAGTTATATGCTCTTTTCATGTATTCTTTCCTTCTTCCTGAAAATAAATAAGGCAAGCACATCCCTTTGGGACGAGCTTGCCTTTATCTCGCGGTACCACCCAAATTGCCATTGCCAAATTGCTTTACCTAAAAAAATAAGCCCTTCATCCCTATCTTGGGACGAGGACTGCTCGCGGTGCCACCCAATTTGCCTATGGCCAACTCTGAACGCTGTATCGGGCGCACCCGTCAAATTCGTCATTTGCCGCTTCGGAGCGGAACTGATGTGCTTCGCTGCTGCCTTGCATCAACCGCCAGCTTTCTGAAAAGACCTGCACATTGCTTCTCCATCATTGCGTTGCGTAATGTGATTTGTAGATGATTATAGCACGCCTGCTTTTAGAGTCAAGTGTTTTTGTAAAGATTTTTTATGTATACAATTTTTTAAGCTGTTTTGTAACGTAGGTTACAGAGTGTTGCTAAAAATATGTTTATGTGATAAAATGATTTTGACAACTGTGGTACAGGGTGGCGTTGCCTTCATTCTTAAAGAATGGAGGTGATGTCTATGGTATATTTTACATTCCAGGATCTTATGATTTTCGGTATGTTTATACTGGCATTGCTGACGTTCGTGTTTCAGAACCGTAAGTAAAATGCACATAGAAAAGCTGCCCCAATACTTTGACCGGTAAGGGCAGCTCTTCTGTTTCTTAGCGGGCAACCCACCTTGTGGGCAGTTGTCACTTTTCATCTATAATATAGCACACTGCCGTTTTTTTTGCAAGTTGTGCATATTTAACTTGCGTATTTTCGCTGTTCATGTTAAAGTAAGCATGTAAACAAAATAACGTAACCGCTAGGGGCGCAATTTGCTGAGAGGACTTACATCCGACCCTTTGAACCTGAATCTGGGTAAAACCAGCGTAGGAAAGCGAGCAGATTTCTGCAAAAAGACAATTCAACCGCTTTCCGACAGGAAAGCGGTCTTTTAATTATAAGGAGGAAAAATTATGGCAACACAAATGCAATTAGCACGCCAAGGTGTGATTACCGAAGCAATGAAAATTGTAGCAGAGCAGGAGCATGTAACTGCGGAGTTTATTCGTGAAGGCGTAGCAAACGGTACTATTGCTATTCCCTGTAACATCAATCATAAAAATATTATTCCGCGCGGTGTAGGCACAGGTCTTACCGTAAAGGTTAACGCTAACATCGGTACTTCCAGCAGCTATCCTGATCCGGAACCGGAGCTGGCAAAGCTGCAGGCTGCTATTGACGCAGGTGCGGATTCTGTTATGGACCTTTCCACCGGCAACAATATCAGCGCCTCTCGTCAGGCAATTATTGCTGCATCTACCGTAATGGTTGGCACTGTGCCGATGTATCAGGTAACTGTAGAAACCATTAAGAAGCGTGGCGCAGTGGTTGAGATGACTAAGGAAGATATTTTCGACGTTATCCGCCAGCAGGCTGCAGATGGCGCCGACTTCATGACCATTCATTGCGGCATTAACAAAAATGTGCTGAAAGCACTCATTGACGAAGGCCGTGAGATGGACGTTGTCAGCCGCGGCGGCAGCTTTATCACCGGCTGGATGCTGCACAATGACGCAGAAAACCCGCTGTATGAATACTATGATGAAATTCTTGATATCTGTGCTGAATATGACGTAACCATAAGCCTTGGCGATGGTCTGCGTCCCGGCTGCATTGCTGATGCTACCGACAGAGCGCAGATTCAGGAGCTGCTGAACCTGGGCGAATTGACACAGCGCGCTTGGGACAAGGGCGTACAGGTTATGGTAGAAGGCCCCGGCCACGTGCCCTACAACCAGATTGCTGCGAACATGCAGCTGCAAAAACGCCTGTGCCACGGTGCACCGTTCTATGTGCTCGGACCTCTTGTAACAGATGTTGCTCCCGGCTATGACCATATTACCAGCGCTATCGGCGGTACTCTTGCTGCTGTCAGCGGTGCTAACTTTCTTTGCTATGTAACTCCGGCAGAGCATTTGGGCCTGCCTGACTTAAATGACGTACGCGAGGGCGTAATCGCTACACGTATCGCTGCGCATGCCGCTGATTTGGCTAACGGCAACAAGCAGGCATGGGAGTGGGACCTGAAGATGGCAAGAGCACGTAAGGTTCTGGATTGGCCGGCTCAGCTTGATCTGGCTATCGACCCGGTAAAGGCTAAGGAATATCGCTGCCGCAAGAACAAATCCGATGATGAGGCTTGCTCCATGTGCGGTGATTACTGTGCAGTTAAAATTGTCGGTCAGTACCTGGAAGAGCATATGAGAAAGCATTGAGCCGTTACTTGAAAAAATAGTATGAATGTGATATATTAAATATAGAAAAAGACAACCGCCCACAAGGTGGGTTGCCAGTTGAATTGACTTGAAAAGCCGCCTCGGAATCTGGTAAATTACAGGGGCGGTTTTTCTATGAGCAAATTACTTTTTGTTCTGAAAAATGAACGTCAGTAATGCCAGTATAAACATACCGAAAATCATAAGATCCTGGAATGTAAAATATACCATAGACATCACCTCCATTCTTAATTGAATGAAGGCAATACCACCCTGTAAAACGGTTGTCATAAAGATTTTAGCACATAAACATATTTTTAGCAAGAATGCTTGGTGCTTATCATTCTGAATTATGCTATAATATAGGTAATAATAATATTTCTAGAGGTAACTGATGGAGAAAAATATTTTAGAATATGTTGGTAAAAGCTTATATCAGACACATATTTTGAAGGAAATGAAGCGCTATGTCGTTTTCCGTGCGCGTTGCGCTATGCATAGCAGCAAGGTTGACGAACTGCTACAGTTTTTTGCTGCAAATAGCAAGCGTCAGGCTTGGCTGCAGGGAGCACCTGCGCTTTTGGAACAGACCACCAGAGCGTTTTTTTACAAAGGCTCAACCTGGGATGAACGTGTAGAGCTGGTGCAAAATCATCTGCTGATTATGGAAGAGCTGTTTAAGCCGGAGCTTATGGATAGATTATACAGCAAGGGTGAGATGGTACAGCTGTGGGAGGATTCCTACGATGACAGACCTCTGACGCTGCAGCTGTGGTTTCATGCCGGACAACGTAAGGAAGGCTGCATGTCTTTGGCTTTATTCTATGAAGGAGAGCCTTTATACCAGATCATGTTCTGGCTGGCAAAAAATAAAACAGACGGCAAGAATGTTATTTATATAGGTGCCCTGCAGGGACCGCAGAACGGTAATGAGCTGATTAAGGGCATGACGAAGGCTTTCTTCGGCTATCGTACCAAAAATCTGATGTTCTATGGTCTGCGCTGCTTTGCTAAGGCTATAGGCATTGAAAATATTTTCGCTGTTACTAATGACGGCTATTACGCGATGAACCATGTACGTGTAGACCGTAAGCTGAAGACTGATTTCGGTGCCTTCTGGCAGGAGTGCGAGGGTGTTATCTGCTCAGATCGCCGCTTCTACATTATGCCGACAGCGGAACACCGCAAATCTATGGAAGAGCTGAAGCCGTCCAAAAGAGCGCAGCACCGTCGCCGTTTTGCTAAAATGGATGAAATGAAGGCTGCAGTTAAGGCTGCTGTTGACAGCTATAAAAAATAAAATATTACTTGTTTGGTTTGTAATATAGGCACAAAAGCTGTCTGCAATATTATTTATAGTAACAATCTGTACAAATTTTACATTGGATAAAGCAGAGGTTCAGAATAGAACCTCTGTTTTTTTTAGGTAAAACATGCTATAATGAAAATATATAGCTCTGATTGGAGGTAAGAAAATTGAAAAAACAGCTTGCAACTTTATTGTTGACCTTTATCTTTTGCTTTACTACAGTAATTCCCGGCTTTGCTGCTGATTCTGCTATACCTATGGCAGATAAAATCGGTGCTATGGAAAAAATGCTCTACGGCACGGAGCAGAGCGGTTCCTTGCTGCAGCGTATGGATAGTCTGGAAGATGATGTTTACGGAACTATTACCAGCGATGCTATTATAAACCGCGTTGACAATATGTACGATTATCTTGAAGGTACTCCTGATAACGGTGAAGCTTCCTTTGCTACCAAGCTGAATGTGGTAGAATGGAAAATGAACGAAAGCATGTCCGGCGGCGCTGCCAAAAACCGTATTGAAGCTACGGAAAAGCTGCTTTATGGTCAGAACCAGACCGGTTCTTTGAGCGGTCGTCTGGAAAGTCTGCTGAAGCTTGCTTCTTATACTGACGGAAATGTGCCTGTACAGCAGGTTGTGCTTCCGAAGGATTCTGTTTTTAAAATTGCTTTTACCTCTGAGTTGAGCACTAAAATGAGCCGTAAGGGTGATGTAGTTCATTTTAAGGCAGCGGATAACCTGTATGTAAACGACGTACTGGTACTGCCGAAGGGTGCAACCGGTGTTGGTGAGGTTAAGAAGGTTGTTCAGCCCGGTATTTTCGGTAAGGATGGCCGCATTGATATTGACTTTACCTGTATCTATGGCGTAGACGGAACCAAGATTCCCGTTACTGTAGGCGAGCTTGCTAAACAAAAGGCTGAAAGCATTGCCGGTGCAGCCGGAGCTGCTATCGGCGGTATGATTATCCTTGGTCCTGTGGGCCTGGTTGGCGGTGCTTTTGTCAAGGGTAACAGCGTAACTATTCCTGTTGGCTGTGAAACCTTTGTCCAGACTGCTGAGGATACTTCTCTGCAAGGCGTTGTATATCAGGAATAAAATCGAAAATTATACGTGAAAAGCTCACTCTTTCGAGTGAGCTTTTGCTTTTTTTATGGTATAATGTTAAGTGGATTATTATGAAATTTTTTCTTCATCAGTATAGAAAAAAGGAGTTTTTTATATGCATAAGACTTTTATAGCTACAGCTTTGGCACTTGGCATGTGCCTGCCTGTTTATGCTGAGCAGTTCAGCAACAACAATAGTGACAGTATGCTAAGCCCGGTAACTGTTGATGAACCTAATACAGCGGTACCGCATCGTGAAAAGCTGGATACAGAAAAGCAGCAGGGGCTGCCGATTCGTCTGACCGGTGAACATGCCGAATATGATACTGTCAGCGGTGATTTTCATGCCGAGGGCAATATCAAGGTATCGCAGAACGGTCAGGATATTTATACAACGCAGGTCAAGGGTAATATGAAAACCGGCGATATCTGGCTGCTGGAGGGTGGCAAGCTGGTAGAGGGTGCCAGTGAAACACAGGCTGCCTGGGGCCATTATAACTTTAACAATAAAACCGGTGAAATAAAAAAATTGACCGGTAAGAACGGCAAAGATTTCTTTGCTGCGCCTCATGCCGAAATTTATCCTGATAAGATGGTTCTTGATGAGGGAGGTTCTACGAGCCGTTGTCCGGCAGTAAAACATCCCAAATGTCTTGAAATCAAGGCAAAGACCTTTGAAATTTATCCTCATGATAAAATGGTAGCCCGCGACGTCAAGGTTTATGTACGCGGCAAGCATATCTATTCCCGTGATTATTGGGAAAATAGCCTGACGGAAAAATCCAAGGAACGTATTCTGCCGCATATCGGCTTTAAGGACAGCGACAAGGGTACCTATGTAAATCTTTCCTACGAGCGTCCTTTAGGAGATAAAGACACAATCTATGCTGATTTGAATTATTACAGCAAGGCCGGCTATAAGCCTGTTTACGGCTTGGAGCATAACGAGCGCAACTTTAAGGTTACCTATGAAAACGGCTGGTATGAGGACGATGATGAATGGGTAGAGAAGCAGAACAATATCCGCTTTGACTATAAAAATCATCATATTGCAGCAGGTTTGCCCTTATCCTACAGTGCTTACTTTGAACGTGGTCTGTGGAAAAATGATGATACCGGACGTAAGAGCTGGCATACAGAATATGGTGCCTTCCTTAACCATGACCGCATTTATCTGTTCAACAGTAAAAAAACCTCTTTAGATTTGACAATCGGTAAGAAGTGGACACGCGAGAGCGCAGATGATTCTGTAGAATCCACTAATGTTTATTATGCAACCTTAGCCCAGAAAATCAGTCCGCATTGGAATACCTGGGTTGGCTATTATCGTGAAGATTTTACGACAGATGTATTTACCTACGATCAGCCTGATATGGCAAAAGAGCTTCGCAATGGCCTGCAATATATTATGGATGACAAAAACAGCTTTACCATTGTCAACCGTTACGATTTAGACCAAAAGAAAAATTATGAAACAAGATACAGCTGGACGCATAAGTTCTGCTGCTGGCAGCTTTCCTTGATTTACAAGCATAAAGATACTGATAATAAGGACAGTGCTTTTGAAGCTAAATTTGATTTTGTAAACTGGTAATGAGGTAGAAAATGAAAGAGATTATTAAGCAACGCTTTCTGGACCATCTGCAGGTGGCAAATGCTGTGATGAACAGCGATATCTTGGCACAGATTGAGCGCATTGCTGTAGAAGTAAAAAAGGCGTTGGCCGACGGCAACAAGGTTTTGTTCTGCGGCAACGGCGGCAGCGCCGCTGACAGCCAGCATCTGGCTGCCGAGTTTGTAGGCCGCTTTCAAAAGGAACGCGCCGGTCTGCCTGCTATCGCACTGACGGTAGATACCTCCATTCTGACTGCTGTCGGCAACGATTACGGCTATGATAAGGTTTTCGTACGTCAGGTGCAGGCACTCGCACGTCCGGGAGATGTGCTGGTAGGCATTTCTACTAGCGGCAACAGCGCTAATGTTGTGGAGGCTATTGAGCTGGCCAAGAGCATGGGTGTATTCTGCGTCGGTATGACGGCTGAGGGCGGCGGCAAAATGAAGCTGCTGTGCGACGAATGCATCGCTGTGCCGGCGAAGGTTACTGCCCGTGCGCAGGAAATGCATATTTTGATAGGTCACATTTTATGTGAGCTGGTGGATGGTGAATAATTTGGCTGATTTAGCTGTAACAACTTTTTTAGCGGAACAGATTAAAAATGTACGCATTGCTGTTATCGGCGATGTGATGCTGGACAGATACTTCCAGGGCGAGGTTAAACGCATTTCTCCGGAAGCACCTGTACCGGTAACACGTATTACAAAGATAAATTCTGTGTTGGGTGGTGCGGCAAACGTTGCTGCCAATCTGGCACATCTGGAATGTCAGGTTTTTATGGGCGGTGTGACAGGTGATGATGAAAACCGTCTGCTGCTGGAAAAGCTGATGGATGATGCAGGCATCAATCATCAGGGACTGGTGAAAAGCAAACGCCGCAAGACTATTACCAAGCTGCGTGTTTTGGGTGGCAATCAGCAGATGCTGCGACTTGATTTTGAAGAAACCGGCGATTTGTTCCCCGAAGAAATTATTGAGCTGCGTCATTGGTTGGCAGGACTGCTTGATGAAGGCTTGGATGGTATTATTGTTTCCGATTATGCCAAGGGTGTCTGCTCGGATGATTTTTGCCAATGGGTGATTGCTCAGGGCAAGGCCTATGATATACCGGTGTTGATTGATCCTAAGGGAGCAGACTGGTCCAAATATGATGGCTGTGATTTTATTACGCCTAATTTAAAGGAAATGTGTGAGGCTGCAGGCTGTCAGCGTGAAAACTCTGATGAAGCCGTTGTCAGTATGGCGCAGGCTGCACGCGAAAAATTTCATATTAAGAATGTTGTTGTTACCCGCAGTGAGCGAGGCATGAGCCTGGTTAATGCTGAGCAGGTGCTGCACAGCCCTGCTACCGCCATTGAGGTGTTTGATGTTTCCGGTGCTGGTGATACGGTGGCGGCTACGCTTCTGGCAGGTGTTGCAGGCAAGCTGGCGTTGGCTGATGCTGTTTATATGGCGAACCGTGCTGCAGGAATTGTTGTGGCCAAGGTCGGCACTTATCCGGTGCACCGTGACGAGCTGCTGAAAGATTTGCTGACGGAGGAACGCAAGCAGGGCCGTGGCTATCGCACGCTGAGCTGGCAGGAGATTGCTTCTCTGGCAGCAACCTGGAGAGCATGCGGCGAAAAGATTGTGTTCACCAACGGCTGTTTCGATATTCTGCATGTAGGCCATGTAACATATCTGGAGAAGGCGCGCAACCTTGGCAAGCACCTGATTGTCGGCCTGAATACGGACGCCTCCGTACGCCGTCTGAAGGGTGAAACAAGACCTTTGGTGCATGAAATGGACCGTGCGCGTGTACTTGCAGCGCTGGCCTGCGTAGATGCGGTAGTGCTGTTTGACCAGGATACGCCTACCGAGCTTATTGAAAAAATTCGTCCCGACATTCTCGTCAAGGGCGGTGATTACAAGCCTGAGGAGGTTGCCGGACGTGAATATGCCGGTGAAGTGCGCATTATAGAATTTGAAGATGGTTATTCCACAACCGGTGTGGTGGAAAAAATTGCCAAAATGGTTAAGGAGGGCAAATTATGATTATCGTAACTGGTGGTGCCGGTTTTATCGGCAGTAATATTGTTAAAGGCTTAAATGACCGTGGTATTGATGACATTCTTGTTGTTGATAACCTGACCAACATGGTTAAATTCAAAAATATCCAAGGCCTGAAGGTTAAGGATTATATGGATAAGTATGCTTTCATGGATGCACTGAAGGCAGGCAAATTCAATCATGAAAAAATCGACGTTATCTTCCATGAGGGCGCTTGCTCCGATACTATGGAATATAATGGCAAATACATGATGGAAAACAACTTTGAGTATACCAAAAACGTGCTGCATTTCTGCCTCGACAGAAAGATTCAGATGATGTATGCTTCCTCTGCTTCCACTTATGGCAGCGGTGCTCATGGCTTCCGTGAAGAGCCTGCCTGTGAGGAAGCGCTGAACGTTTATGCTTTCTCCAAGCTGTTCTTTGACAACTATCTGCGCCGTCTGCTGCCGCAGGCACAAAGCCAGGTAGTAGGCCTGCGTTATTTTAACGTATATGGTCCGCAGGAAAACCATAAGGGCAAAATGGCTTCCATGATTTACCAAATGTATAACCAATGGAAAGCAGAACATAAAGTTCGCCTGTTCGGTGAGTACGCCGGTTATGGACCGGGCGAGCATACTCGTGACTTTGTGTATGTAAAAGACGTTGTTAAGGTAAACTTCTACTTCTGGGATCATCCGGAAATCAGCGGTATTTTCAACTGCGGTACCGGCCATGCGCATCAGTTCAATACTCTGGCTAAGGCTGTGCTGAACCATTTTGGCAGCGGCGAGCTGGAATATGTACCGTTTCCTGAAGTGCTGAAGGGCAAATACCAGAGCTTTACCGAAGCAGATGATACTAACCTTTTGGCAGCAGGCTATGACGGAGGCTTTACTCCGATTGAAGAAGCTGCAGAGGAATATTGCCAGCTTCTCGACAAGACCGGCGGTTATTACGTTTATGAAGGCTAAGGCGGTATTTTTTGACAGAGATGGCGTGCTCAATGTTGATGTAGCCTATCTCTACAAAATTGAGGACCTGCGCTGGATTGACGGTGCACGCGAGGCTGTGGCGTATCTGACGCAGCTTGGCTATAAAATTTTTATTGTAACAAACCAGAGCGGTATTGCGCGCGGTTATTATACGGTAGAGCAGATGAATGAGCTGCATGCTTATATGCAGCGTGAAATTACTGCAGCTGGTGGCAAAATAGAAAAAATCTATTACTGCCCGCATCATCCCGAGGGCAGCGTGCCGGAATATACCGGTGTGTGCGATTGCCGCAAGCCCAAACCGGGCATGCTGTTGCAGGCGCTGGCAGAATATGATATCGACAAGGAGCAGAGCTTCTTAGTCGGTGACAGTAAGCGCGATGTGGAAGCAGCGGAGGCTGCCGGTGTCAAAGGCTATCTTTACACAGGCGGCAATCTGCTGGATTTCGTAAAAAATATTGTAAGCGAGAGATGATAATGGAGTATCGGAATATCCTGTTAATCAAAATGAGTTCTTTGGGTGATATCCTGCATACGCTGCCCTTTGCGGCAGCGCTGCGCAAGCGTTATCCCAAGGCGAAAATCACCTGGCTGGTACATCCGCAGTTTGCCGGCTTTGTACCGGATCCTCCGGTGATTGATGAGGTGCTTTATTTTGATAAGGTAAAATTTAATAAGCTGGGCTTCAGTGATAAGCTGAAATATTTTTGCGAAATGCGCTCTTTGCTGCACAGCAAGCATTTTGATCTGGTAATAGATATGCAGGGACTTTTCAAAAGTGCGGTGCTGGCTGCTATCAGTGGCTGCGATAACCGCATCGGTTATTGCGAGATGCGCGAGGGCAGCGGCCTTGTGAGCAAGGCGATTGGCGGAACTCATAGTAAGGACCATGTTATTGAGCGCTATCTTGACGTGGCACGTTATCTTGGTGCCAAGGTTGATTCGTTGGATGATGTGGAATTCCCAATGCCGGATTTAAGCACGGAAACCGCTTCTGTGCAGCATAAACTGCAGGAGGCCGGCTGGCAGGGCGGCGATTACGTTGTTATTGTTCCCGGTGCACGCTGGTGGACGAAGGAATGGCCGGTCGAGCATTATATTGAGCTGGCGAAAAAGCTTACGACTGACGGTACTGCCGTGGTGCTGGCAGGCGGACCTGATGATGCTGTCAAGGGGCAGAAGATTGCCGAAGGCACAGCGAGCTCACTGGTTATCGATTTGACGGGACAGACAAGCTTGCGTGAGCTGGCAGCGCTGATTAAGGGTTGCAGCTTCTACATCAGTGCGGATACCGGACCGCTGCATTTTGCGGCGGCTTTGAAAAAACCGCTTATAGCTATGTACGGACCGACGAAGGCTGACCGCACCGGACCATACGGCAGCAAAAATTCCACGGTATTGCTTTCACCTGCAAAGTGTGCAGGCTGCTTGAAGAAAAAGTGCGATAACTGGCATTGTATGCATGATATAACGCCGGAAATGGTTTATAAAATTTATCAGGAAAAGGTGGCAAAAGGCTGATGGCACAAGCTGTAGAATTAAATGGCAAAAAAATATTGGTAACATTTTTGATGCATCTGGGAGATCTGACGCTGACCACGCCTTTCATCCATGCGCTGCGTAAGGCAGCACCGGATGCGCATATTACTTTTCTGGCAGATGAGAAGCTGAAGGATGTAGTGCTGCATAATCCGTATTTAGATGAGGTTATCACGATTGACAAGAAGGGCAAGGACAATAGCCTGCTGGCGCTGATGGCCTGCGCCCGTCGTCTGAGCAAGATGGATTTTGATGTGCTGATTAATCTGCATCCGAATGAGCGTTGCAGCTTTATTGATGCTTTTACCAAAGTGAAATTGCGTTGTGGTACAACACACACCATGTTCAAACCGCTTTGGGATGTGTTTACACCGCTTAACCGCAAAATTCATGCTGCTGATATGTATCTTGATGTGCTGACGCAGCTTGGCGTACAAAAGCTGGAGCATAACGGTCTGGAAATTTTCCCGAGCGAGGAATATCAGCAGCATGCGGATGAATTCTGGCGCGAGCACGGTGTGTTCGCTACCGATAAGCTGGTTGGCTTTAACATCGGCAGTGCTGTTGTTACCAAGCGCTGGGCGCCGGAGCGCTTTGCCAAGGTAGCTGATATTCTTGCGGAAAAGGGCTATAAGCCTGTATTCTTCGGCGGTACGATGGACGAAGAAATGGTGCAGGAGGCAGTCAGCTTTATGAAGACGACACCTGTGGTAGCAACCGGCAGCTTCCGTATTGGCGAGCTGGCGGCGGCAATGCGTCGCTGCAGCCTGATTATCACCAACGATAGCGGCCCGATGCACGTAGCAATCAGCCAGAAGGTGCCTATCGTAGCGATGTACGGTCCGTCCAGTCCGAAGCTGTACGGCCCTTATACCAAGGATGCAACTATTGTGACAGCGTTGCCGCCCTGCCCTGGTTGTGCAGGTGGCATGAAGCATAAGTGTGATGATATGCAATGTATGACACGTCTGACGGTAGAGCAGGTTGTACAGGCTGCTGAACAGATGCTGCAGCAAAAGGAGAAATAATTTTGAGTAAGCAAAGCATTATTACCGGAGAGGTTTTATTGCTGTGTGAAAGAGTGGAGATGGCGCAGTTTATGCACGCTTATCTCCGGCATTTATTTAAGCAGGGTATCAGCTTGCCTAACATGCAGATTGTAAATTATCAGAGTATCGATAAGTTAGGCTTGCTGACTAAACGCCTTATACAGCTGGAAGGCAGAGAAACAGTGCAGAAGGCAGTATTCTTTGCTGACGCGGCTGATGAGCGCGAACGCCGAATGCAGAAATTTTTTGCAGTGCGTGACAATACTTTCTTTAGAGGAGTGGAGTATTGCACGCACTTTTTCTTTCCCGGCAAAAAAGCTACTAAACGTTGGCAAAAGGGTTATCTTGAGGATATGCTGCTGCAGTCGCTGCGGCGGGAAAGCTCGGAGTGCAGTGATTATTATAATCTGTATAATATGAGTGCGGAGTATTTGCAGTCAGTAAATTGCTGCCGTGGACGAGAAAACAGATTAGTGAATTATAGCAGGCATTTACTGTACACATATCTGGCAGGAACAGAAAGGTATGTGGGCATGCGCTTGGGCGAGGCGGCTCTGGCAGGAGCCTTTGATTTGGAGCATCCGTGCTATGCGAGTCTCAAGGAATGCTTGCAAGGCTTAAACTAGAGCAGCAGAATGCGAGGTTATCAAAATAACTTAATTGATTTATTATATTGTGCAAAAGTGTTAGCTTTGTTAGCTGTCGTCCTTTCTGAATTTTGGAAAAGCAAATAAATATGTTATAATTAACAAACAAACTAAAAAAGGGGGAGCAACATTTATGTTCGGAGAAATCATTGGCGCAATCAGCAATTTTATGTATAGTTATTTGCTGATTATCATGCTCATCGGTGTAGGCCTGTACTACACTTTGCGTACTCGTCTGGTGCAGGTACGTTTGTTTAAGGAAACTATTCGTGTTATTTTGGAGAAGCCTGTTGAATCAGGTGCGGTATCATCCTTCCAGGCTTTGATGGTATCTACTGCGTCCCGTGTAGGTACTGGTAATATTATCGGCATTTCCACAGCTATCTGCCTCGGCGGTTATGGTGCTGTGTTCTGGATGTGGGTTATTGCTGTTGTCGGCGGCGCTTCTGCTTTTATTGAAAGCACCCTGGCACAGATTTACAAGAAACGTGGTCCGCACGGCAGCTACGGCGGCCCTGCATACTACATCGAAGCTGCTTTGGGCAGCCGCGGTCTGGCAGTACTCTTTGCTGTGGCCCTGATTGTAACCTATGGCTGCGGCTTTAACATGCTGTGCTCCTACAATCTGCAGTCCACCTTTGCTGCTTTAAGCTTCTATAATCCGGATACAACTCCTTGGATTATCGGTGCTGTAGAGGCTGTGCTCGTAGGCTATTGCCTGCTGGGCGGTGGCAAGCGTGTTATCAAAGCAACCTCTACTCTGGTTCCTTTGATGGGCGTTATCTACATTTCTGTAGCATTTATCCTGACCATTATGCATATCAACCTGGTTCCCGGTGTTGTAGGAAGAATTTTTGCTGAAGCATTTGACTTCACTGCAATTTTCGGTGGCTTTGCCGGCAGCTGCATGATGTTCGGTATCAAACGCGGTCTGTACAGCAACGAAGCAGGTGTTGGTTCTGCGCCGAACGCTGCTGCTGCTGCTGACGTTTCTCACCCGGTTAAGCAAGGTCTTGTACAGATGCTGTCCGTATTTATTGATACCCTGCTGATCTGCACCGCTACCGCTTTTATGTGCCTGAGCTCCGGCATCGAACCGACTAAGGAGCTTGCCGGTGCGCCTTATGTACAGGCAGCTCTGGCAGCAAGCATGGGCGATTATGCTAAGCTGTTTATTACTGTATCTATGGTACTGTTTGCTTTCACTACTCTGTTGGGCAACCTGTATTATGTAGATAATGCTTTTGCTTATGTTCTGAAGCATGTTCCGGGCAAAACCTTTACTCTGTGCTACCGCATTCTGGCCTGCGTACTGATTTTCATCGGTGCCGGCTCCAGCATGGGCACAATGTGGGATCTGGCGGATGTTACCATGGGCTTCATGGCAATTATCAACTTGCCGGTTATCTGCATTCTGGGCGGTCCTGCTTTGCGTGCGCTGGATGATTACACCGAGCAGCGTGATGCCGGTAAGAATCCTGAGTTTAAGGCCAGCAAGATTGGTCTGACTCAAAAGCTGGACTACTGGCAGGATTAAAAAATGTTTCTCTGAGCTGCTACGAGATTTCGTAGCAGCTCTTTTTGTATGCGTAAGTTTAATTTGGTTATAGGATTAACTTTTACTTAGGGAGAGGTAGATATCTATATAAAAAAACTTCGGTGAAAACAACATCGCGATGCTATTTTTACCGAAGTGTTAAAGGTTAAATCAGATATACAGGTATATAGTAGGTTTGCTCATTGATAGGTCTTATCTTATCGCAAGAATCAATAACTAAACCGGTAGCAATATTAAGATGATACTTATCAAGAACGCTAAAGTTTTTTGTTGCTTTTTTAGGCGCTATACCTTGCTTTATTTCAATTGGACAGATGGTAGAACCGTCAACATATAATAGATCAATTTCCTTTTGGTCAGTATCCCGATAATAGAACAGGAAATCCTTAGGAGTTTTACCATGTGCGTAAAAATTTTTGACGAGTTCGCTGACAATATATGTTTCGTAAAAAGCGCCGCTCATAGCGCATTTCTCCAACATTTCCGCATCAGGCCATTTGCAGAGATAAGCGCATAGACCCGTATCTAAAAAATACATTTTAGGTGCTTTAATAATGCGGTTAGAAATGTTAGCCATATATGGTTGCAGCAGGTAAATAATACCGGATGTTTCTAAAATCGAAATCCATTTTTTGCATGTTCTTACGTCTATGCCGACATTGCGGGCGATTTCGTCATAATGCAGCTCTTGCGCAGTTCTTAAAGCAACAATAGAAATAAAGTTTCTGAACTGCATTTCACTGGAAGCAGCAATAAGCTTACGGACATCTTTTTCAATATATGTATCGACATATGCTTTAAAATAAATATCTCGTTTAGAGATGCCGGTAAAAATATCTGGCATGCCGCCATTAAAGATATCCTGATAAATTTCTCGCCTGGTTCTATAAGAAATTTTTTTGCTGCGTTCCAATGCTATTAATTTTTGGATATCAGCAGAAAACAGGTTATTGGGATAAGCATATTTTTCTGCCTGGGAAAGAGAAAGCATTTCGATTACTCCACATCTGCCTGCAAGGGAATCGCTGATACCTTCCTGTAGCTCAAAACGGTTAGAACCGGTCAAAATATACATAATTTGTCTTTTTTCGTTGTTACGCAACCAGATCAAACGCTGTTCATCTATTTTTATTTTTATTTCATCCAGCAGATTAGGTGCTTTTTGAATTTCATCAATAATTACGGGCCAGCTGTATTGTTCAAGAAACAAGCGTGGATTATTAATGGCTAGAGCGCGATCCTCTGCATCATCAAGAGTGACCATAGGAAATTTATCACCGAATAGCATATTAATTGTTGTTGATTTGCCGACTTGTCGTGGTCCATAGATGACTATGCAAGGGAACGATGCTGCTGCATCAAGGATGGTTTGCTCAACATAGCGTTTGATATACATGACAGATCCTCCTTTAGAAATATATAGAACGATAGCTGTTTCTCATTATTGCAAGTTCATTATATAACAAAACCTCGGTGAAAACAACATCGCAATGCTGTTTTCACCGAAGTTTTGCTGTGGTTGCGTGCTATGGTGTTTTTGCCCTACCTGTTATCGTATAATATGTTCATAAGGTTCTTTGAAAACTAAATAGCACAAAACATATTTAGTGAACTACTATTTTTGCCCTAGCCTGCTTGTTATAATGAATGCAAGAAGTAAGACAAATACTGAGTTGTTGGTAGAAGTTTTATATGTATGAGATAAGAGAGGGTGCAAAACATGAACTTAAAAAAGGCATTTCAATATCAAAAACAGATTGGCAAACTTATGACTGATATTGTTGGTGATGACTTGGAGATTATAAAAACACCTGTTAACACTAAAACAACAGCAGCTGCTAATCCCAATAAGTTTCTAGTGAATAAGGAAGTTTATAAACGTAGCGAATTAAACTACCTTTTTCCTACGGAGCAGCAAATCTATAAGGATGAAGTAAAGGTATTAAAATCATATAATACCAAAGGTTATGCATTGCCAAAACTGATTGCTGTTTATAATTATTTGGCAGATTGCCGCAGACTTTTGGCGGAAGCGATTGCTAAAACTAAGCTTAGTTTAAAGATTGGTGCTAATGCTTACAGTTATGATGCAGCAGTTATTTATGCTAATGATTTGCGTAAGACGCTTACATTATACGATTGTATTGCAAATATGGGCGAAACGGAAAAGGACGAGGTTCAAAAGCTTGCCTTTAGCCGTAATAATGAGAAGCTGATAGCAGAATATACAGTAACGCATGTTAAAACGCCTATACTTGAAGCGGTACAGGCTGCTAAAACTGAATATGACCGTCTTTTAGAGCTGACGAGTGAGTTGAGTGATGCGATTGAAGCAGCTGCGCTCACAAGCAGGATAGATAACAAGGCTGTGCCTGCTTTCCCTGTTACTGCTGATCTTGATTATATTTACACACATCTGGAGAAGCTGCAAAATAAATAAACTTGTTTATACGTAGGCGTAATTTGTTTATGTCTGCAAGCAATTAAATATTGATAGTAAAGCTAACTGCAAACAGCTTTTGATTTATAGATTGCAACCATATTTCTTCCTAAATTATGGGAAACAAAGAAATTCTGGCTATATTAAGCTGTCTTGTCGGAGAGGTTAAGATACCTATGATATGATTATTGGTCGTTAAAAGTGCAGAGCTAGGATAAAAATCGCAACTTGCTTGATGATATAATAAATATGCTAGATACATATTATTATACTGCCAAACACCAAGCGACTAAACACGATAATCGTTATTCGTAGTTACGTTAAGCGTAAATAGCTAATCTTTGGTTTACATGATATACAGAAGCTGTTTTGCAGAGGACTTTATTATAACTGCTGGACGTGGGATTGGCAAGTCATCCTGCGTCTGGCTTTTGTTATTTTGCGGATTGCGTTTTGTTTACCGAAAATAAGCAAACATTATACACGTTACATCGCGCCATTTTTGCCACAGCTGTTGCGCTAAAATGAAGCTATAAAAATTTATTGCAGAAAATAGCTCAAGGAGGTCGCGTAATGCTGATTAAAGGTTTAGGACGTGTAAAAGGAACAGTAGAAGATTTACAGCCTGTAAATTTGAAGCAACTTATTCCGATAGAATTGCTAAATTCGTTTATAGGGATTTATTGGCACGTAGGCAAGGGTAAGTTTATCATTTATAAAGCACCATTGCTTGATGCAAAGTACGCTGTGGTGGAAATGGGGCAGGATTATGATGAGCAGAGCAATACAGATGATTTGCAGATAGATTATAATGTCTTTCACATGGATATTTGGTATGAAGACGTATTAAAAAAATATCCTGAGTTTACAGGTTGCGAGTTTGACTATTTTTCGCGTGGCAGAATACTTTACGAAGTGCAGCAGAAGAAGTTTGTGATTTATGGCTCTAAGAGGTTGTTAAATTCTGCAAAGGTAGTGGAATTTTTGGCGCAGGAGTTTGCGTTGCCGGAAGGTGGTTTTTTGATTAATGATAAAATTTATAAGGACAAAGATGATGTGAGAAGTTTGGGGGAGAGGGATTGCAGGAGTTTCAGTTGATGGCGGAGAATAAATAAGTAATTTGTTGCGTAAGGAGGTTTTGTTGATGAAAAACAAGGAAGCAGAAAAGATTTTAACAAATGACTTAGGTATAACGTTGAGTGAATTTCCTAAGAATATTACACTAAAATATGATAAAGAAGAAGGCACTCTTGCTATGGAACTATGTGATGCAGCCGCTGGCTTAGGTAAAGGTAATTTCATAAATATGCAAGATGATGCTGCCGCATTTGAAGCATGGGCGTTAATCATAAAAGCAGAGGCAGATTATAGAAAGAAAAACTTAAAGAAAATAGTATTAAGTGTAAAGGGAGTTAGTGATTCTAATTATAATATAGTAAAACCATACAATGGCTGCTTAGGAAGATTTTTGTATAGAATTTTGAAGTTTAAAGAACAATATGGCGAATGGTTTGACCTCAGTGATATTTTAAAAGGATATAGGGATAATTTCATTAGCTATTTAAGTGAAGAACATGAATTCAAGAATAATGTTCCTAGTGGAGAGGCAGAAACTAATGAAGATAAGTTATGGAATAAAGGATTAGAAAAATACGTAGAATGGAAGTTTGCTACTGACAATGAATTAAAGGAAAATATTTTAGGCCTCGATAAAGATACTATTATTGATAGACAATTACCTGTTGGATTATATGAAGACGAAGTAAAGAAAGATAATGTAGTTTTTACAGGTAGATCAGCGGCTATTGATTTTTGGGCCTTAGATGATAAGGAAAAAGTTATCAACGTTTACGAACTTAAAACAAAAAACAAAATGGTCGGTGTTTTAACAGAAATATTTTTTTATAGTAATTATGTAAATGATATTTTTGTAAATCAGAAAATCGGCGATGGTTATGGTAAAATAGTAAAATCTAAAATTAAAAATGCTGGGAAAAAAGTATCGCATAGAAATTATGAAAAATTAGAAATTGATTTGACTAATTATAAAGTGAATGGCATCATGATATGCGATGTTTTACACAGTGATATAATTGACAATTGGGAACCATTGATTAAGTTAATGAATACGAATGGAGTTATCGATTATAGTAATATAAAATTTGAATTGGAGTTGGAGTTGCCTAAAGTTAAGAAGAATAGTCCTGTTTGCAAAAAATATTGAAGCAGTACTTTTCTCGCCCCGCGCGTCGGGGCGTTTTCTTTACCCAAAAACAAGCGTTAGCTATACTATTTTTGCCATATCTGTTATCGTATACTATTCTCACAAAGTTTTTTGGAAGCAGCATAGTTGATGTAACTACTAAAATGTTTTTTAGGAATGATGGAGATAAAATACAAAAGATAAATTTTCATAAAAATGATAATACAGAACAAAAATGTGAGCCTGATTATATCACAGCGCATGAATATTGTATGTTTAACAGAAGACTGCTTGAACATGATAAAAGATGTGGATGTTTTCATTGCCTTAAAGTTTTTGACACTAAAGAGTTAGAATGGGTTGATTTTGGCTTAACTGCACTGTGTCCATATTGTGGCATAGATGCTGTTATAGGCGAGAGTGCAGGCTATCCATTGACAGAAGAATTTTTGCAGAAGATGAAAGATTATTGGTTTAGCTGCTAAGATACAATGATAGTTTGAGATAAATAATAGGGAGCGATAAGATGCCCACTAACATAAAATTTCTTCATGCCGACCAGATTGGTGGCTGCGTTACTTTAATTAGCACGGATACGACAAAAATTTGCATTGACTTTGGCGAGAATCTGCCGGGCAGCAAGCATAAAGAAGCGCTGGAGGTCGAAGGCCTGACTTCTGGCGAGCAGCAATACGACGCAGTATTCTTCACGCATTATCATGGCGACCACATCGGGCGGTTCAATAAAATACTTCCGGGGATTCCACTGTACATGAGCCAGATGTGCCGCTATGCGCTGCTCAATATTTACCACGCTTTGGCGAAACACGATGCGCAGTACAAGAAGCAGATTGAAATGTTGGAAGACACAACGCATAATCATGTGCTCTGGCCCCGGCAGACAGTGCAGGTTGGCGATATTAAAGTCACACCTTACACCATCGACCATTCGGCAGAGGCGGCGATGATGTTTCTGATTGAAACGCCGGATAAGCGTATTTTGCACATGGGCGATTTCCGCACGCATGGCTTTATGGGCGAGAAGCTTAAAAAGCTGCTGCTGCATTATGTATTGGGCTTGCAGCTGCGTTATAAGCCTGTGGATATTCTGATTACCGAAGGCACAAACATGACGCGTGAGGAGCAGGGCATGCTGACGGAAAGTGAGCTTTTTCAGCAGGAGCGTGCTTTGCTGTCGCAGCACAAGCTGGTCTTTTGCATCTGTTCGTCGACGAATTTTATCCGTCTGCGCAATTTTTATCGTGCCGCACGAGCTGCGCATAAGGTTGTGCTGGCAAGCGGGTATATGTTGAAGCAGGTGCAGAGTTATTATCAATATAAGCTGGATTTGTATGCATATCTGAATAATTGTAAACAGGACAGGGAGTTCAGATTGTCGGGAATGTATAGCCTGCTGCTGGACAAGGAAGCGTTACAGGATAAATTGGCCTACAAGTTACAGGAAAAAAAGCTGCGTGAACGTGGCGCGCTGATTTTTCTGAGCGGAACACAGGCTGCGGAGAAGCTGCAAAGGTTGGTTGAGAAATATAACGACCTGCAGCCGCTTGTGATTTACTCCCAATGGTCAGGCTATATTAAGGACAAAGAGACAGAGTATTATAATGCGGAGCTGGCTGAGGCCTGTGCTGCCTGCAATACTGTGCAGCTGCATACGAGCGGGCACGCGTCAAAAGAGGTAGTGGAGGAGATTATCAGGTTGGTGAACCCACGCGAGTATGTGGCGATAATTCATTCAGAGCAGGCGGAAATCAGGTATAGACAGTATTGATTTTCTTAGCAGTTGCGTATATCATGAAAAATAGAGAATATATACGCAAAGCGTTTCATTGGAAGTGAGGTTGACAGCATGGCAGAGCAGAACGCAAAATATCTTAACAAATGCCGCTTGTTGCGCGTGTTTGAATATATGCAGAATACGGATGAGCAGCATCCTCTGAATATTACGCAGATTATTGCGAAGCTGCTGGAGGATGGTGTGTGTGATCGTGAGCCGGACCGCAAGTCAATTATGCGCGATTTGCAGACTATTGAAGCGTGCGGTTACAAGTTGGAAGCCTGTGAAAACCATAACGATGGCAAGTATCTAAATTATGAGAATAAGCCGTTCGGGTGTTATCAGCTTAAGATGTTGGCAGACGCAGTTGCTTCAGCCCGCTTTCTGACAGCGGAGGATGCGAAAAAACTCGTGAATAAGATTTTTCAGTTGGGTACACCTTCCGACAGGAAGTTCCTGAAGGAGGCTGTTATTTGTGATGCAAGTCTGAATGTGGCTCTAAGTAAGACGAAGTATAACTTTGATAAGATTATGGAGGCGATTAGGGATAAAAAGCAGATTAGCTTCCAGTATAACTATAAGTTTGTGCCCAATCCTCAGCAGAAGGACTTGAGCTATGAGGGAAGGGAATATTTTGTGAGTCCGTATTACTTCGTGCCAATGAATGATGATTATTATGTCATTGGCTGCACGGGTGAATACAAAAATTTCAGTCACTACCGCCTGTCGCGTATGGTAAATGTGCGGGTGCAGGGAAAAGCGGCGATGAAACTGACGGATAGCACGGATTACAAAATGCTTACGGATTCTGGCAAAAATATCTGTGATTATCTGCGCGAGCATATTAATATGCGTTATGGTGCGACGCAGCGAGTTAGTCTGCATTGCAAGCAGAAATGTCGCCTTGATATTTTGGCAAGGTTTGGTAATAGGATTAACATGTACGACTGCCCGGATGATAAGGCTTATTTTTCTACGAGCGTTGATGTGCAGTCTGACGAGGGCTTTTTGGGCTGGGTGGCATGTTTTGACGGCGATGTAATTATAACTGGCCCCGACAATGTACGTTCGGCGTATAGGGAATATTTGCAAAAGCAGCTTGAGCTGTATAACAGCGAAGCTAAATAATGTTATCAATAAAGCATCATTTGTACTGCATTTTTGCAGCGCAGATGGTGCTTTTTTGCTGTGAATAATTTGCGCGTTTACATGCTTATACCAATAAAATGCCTTGATGATACGCACTGCCGACAACCAAGAAAATTTTTCTTTGCTACTAGCAGTATTTTCAGAATTAATGTAGAATAGATACGTAATAAAGCAATTTTTTGGTCAAGGTTGTTTTATGTCCTTTGCGAAGGAGGGAAAGACGATGATTTATAATTATTATCCTGGCTGTACGCTGTCAACGAAGGCGAAGCAGCTGGATATGGCGGCACGACGCTGTGCTGAGGTGCTGGGCTTTCCGCTGGTGGAGCTTCCGGAATGGCAGTGCTGCGGCGCGGTTTACCCTATGGCGCCTGATGCTATTGCCGAGCGTTTGAGTGCGGTGCGTGCGCTTGTGGCAGCGCGTGAAAACGGCGGCGTTCTGGTGACGCTGTGCAGTGCGTGCTACCATGTCATCAAACGTGTGAACCATGATATGGCAACGAATGCGGAGATTCGCCAAAAGGTGAATAATTATCTGCAATTGAAAGAGCCTTATGCCGGTGAAACACGGGTTTTGCATTACCTGGAGGTTTTGCGTGATGAAATCGGTTGGGAAAAGCTGGCGCAGCTGGTGAGTCATCCTTTGAAGGAACGCAGGGTTGGCGCTTATTATGGCTGTTTGCTGCTTAGACCGGGAGCGGTTTTGGCCCTCGATGACGTAGAGAGTCCAACGGTTATGGAAGCCTTTATTAAAGCGCTTGGTGCAGAGCCTGTTATTTACAGCATGCGCAATGAATGCTGCGGCGGTTATCTGGCGCTGAAGGATAAGGCGCAGTGCGAGCAGCTCGTCAGCGAAATTAAGAATAATGCTGCAAGCTGTGGTGCGCAGGAGCTGGTCACTGCCTGCCCGCTGTGCGCATATAACCTGACGGCTAATGCTGCCGCAGGCAGCCTGCCGACGCGCTACTTTACGGAGCTTCTTGCTGAAGCACTTGGTGTTGCTGTAAGCGAAGGAGGTGCAGAATAATGGCTGTTGATGAAAAGCAATTGACAGAAGATATTCTGCGCCTTGCTGCTACCGACGTGAGCCGCTGTATGCAGTGCGGCCGCTGCAGTGCGAACTGTGAAGCTGCGTCTAAAATGGATTTGCTGCCCCACCGCGTAGTTTGGGATTTAAACAGCGGTTATGCATCCGAGCTGCTGGAGGCTGATGCACCGTGGCAATGTCTGTCCTGCATGGCGTGCGAGGAGCGCTGCCCACGCGGCGTGAGTCCGGCGCGCGTTATGGAGGCGTTGCGCCTGCTGCAGATTCGTCAGCAGGGCAACAACAAGCTGCCTGCCGAAAGTGTGGAGCATTATCCGAGCGATATGCCGCAGCAGCTTTTGGTTGCAGCCTTTAGAAAATATAATAAATAGGGGGAAGCTACGTGCAAAAGATTGGTGTTTTTGTTTGTTGGTGTGGCAGCAACATCGCCGGCACGGTAGATGTTGCCCGGGTGGTAGAGGCAGTGCGCCAAATTCCTGACGTTGCCTATGCCATCGATTATAAATATATGTGCTCCGAGCAGGGCCAGGAGCTGATTTGCAAGGCTGTGACAGATTATAAGCTGGACAGACTTGTTGTTTGCAGCTGCTCGCCGCGTATGCACGAGGCAACCTTCCGCAAATGTGCGGAGGGCGTTGGCATCAATCCCTACATGGTAGAGATTGCCAACATCCGTGAGCAGTGCTCCTGGGTGCTGAAGGATAAGGCCGAAGCGACAGCGAAGGCGATTAAATTAGCTAAGGCAGCAATTGCCAAGGTGCGCTTTAACGGAGCGCTGAAGCCTGGCGAAAGCCAGGTAGTGAAGCGCGCACTGGTTATCGGCGGCGGTATCGCCGGTATTCAGACGGCGCTGGATATTGCGGAAGCAGGCTACAAGGTAGATATTGTGGAGAAGGAGCCGACAATCGGCGGCCGTATGGCGCAGCTCGACAAAACCTTCCCGACACTTGACTGCTCTGCCTGCATTCTGACACCGAAGATGGTAGATGCAGCAAACCATGAAAATATTACGCTTTATACCTATAGCGAGGTAGAAAGCGTAAGCGGTTTTGTGGGTAATTTCGATGTGACCATCCGCAAAAAAGCACGCAGCGTGAAGGCTGATATGTGCAGCGGCTGCGGCATCTGTACTGAAAAATGTCCGTCCCGCAAAACTCCGAGCGAATTCGATATGGGCCTGAAGAATCGCGGCGCAATCTATATTCCCTTTGCGCAGGCCATTCCTAAGGTGCCTGTTATCGACCGTGAGGCCTGCATCAAGTTCAAGACAGGTAAATGCGGTATCTGCTCCAAGGTTTGTCCGGCAGGAGCAATTGATTATACGCAGACTGATGAGCTGATTACGGAAAAATACGGTGCGATTGTATTGGCAACCGGCTTCGATGCCTCTCGATAAATTCGGCGAATATGGCTACGGTGCCAGCAAGGACGTTATCACCTCGCTGGAGCTGGAGCGTCTGACGAATGCGGCAGGTCCTACCGAAGGACATCTCGTTTGTCCGTCTACCGGTAAGGAGCCGAAGAAGGTTATTATCGTTTCCTGCGTAGGCTCGCGTGATGTGAGCGGTCGCGGCAAGAGCTACTGCAGTAAAATCTGCTGCATGTATAATGCCAAGCATGCGATGTATATCCGCGAAAAATACCCTGATGTGGATGTAACTGTATTTTATATAGATGTACGTACTCCGGGCAAGGGCTTTGACGAGTTCCAACGCCGTGCGGTAGAGGAATACGGCGTGCATTATGTACGCGGTCAGGTAGGCAAGGTTGTGGTTGACGGCGATGGCAAGCTGACGGTTTTTGCCAGCGATTTGAACAGCGGCCGCAAGCTGATGCTGAATCCTGATTTAGTAGTGCTGGCAACGGCTGTACAGCCTTCTCCCGATGCGCGCAAGCTGGCGACGATGCTGACTGCCAGCATTGATAACGATGACTTTTACGTAGAGGCGCATCCGAAGCTGCGTCCGGTTGAAAGTCCGACAGCAGGCATTTTCCTGAGCGGTATGTGCCAGGGACCGAAGGATATTCCGGAAACTGTTTCACAGGCCGGTGCAGCGGCTGTTAAGGTGGTCGGCCTGCTGGCGAAGGATAAGCTGCTGACGAACCCCTGCACTGCGCAGTGCGATACAAGCATTTGCAGCGGCTGTCTGGCTTGCACGCATGTCTGCCCCTATGGTGCGATTACTGGCGAGAGCAAGCAGGTTATCACTAAGCTGGGCGTGCGCGAAACACGCACCGTTGCGGTGGTAAACAATGCGCTGTGCCAGGGTTGCGGTGCCTGCACGGTAGCCTGCCCTTGCGGTGCTATGGATTTGCAGGGCTTTACTAATCAACAAATTCTGGCAGAGGTGGATGCATTATGCTAGAGAAGAAAAATTTTGAACCGAAAATCGTGGCCTTCTGCTGCAACTGGTGCAGCTATGCCGGTGCTGACGGCGCCGGAACGGCCCGCAAGCATTATCCTGCTAATATCAAAATCATCAAGGTTCCCTGCTCCTGCAGAGTGAATCCGCTCTTTATCCTGCGCGCGTTTCAGCGTGGTGCGGACGGTGTAATCATGTGCGGCTGTCACCCCGGTGACTGCCATTATTCTACCGGCAACTATTATGCGCGTCGTCGTATGACGTTGCTGCTCAGTATGCTTGATTATCTGGGTGTGGCCGGTGAACGCTTCCGTGTGGAATGGGTGAGTGCGGCCGAGGGCGCACGCTTTGCACAGGTGATGAACGATTTTGCCGAGCACATTGCGGCATTGGGTGAGAATGTAAAGTTGAGGGATTTGCGATGCAAAAAATAGAAAAGCTGCTGCAGAAGCGTGCAGCTGAGCTGTTGGCAGAGGGCACAGTAGAGCGTGTGCTGGCATGGCAGGCAGGCGAATTCTTTTACGATAACACACCTGCAGCCGTAAGCAGTGCGGACGAATGCGACAAGCTTGTCTATAACGAGTTCTGCCCTGCCAATCTCTGCAAATATTTAATCGAAACAAGCCATGCAGGCAAGAAGACTGCTGTTTTCTTAAAGCCCTGTGATACATACGGAGTAAACCAGCTGCTGAAGGATAACCGCATTAAGCGTGAGCTTGTTTACGCCATCGGCACACCCTGCAGCGGTATGCTGGATATCAACAAGATTAAGGCTGCCGGAGCTAAGGGTATTATCAGCGTGAGCGTAGACGGTGACGAGGTTGTTGCGAGCACCGCTTATGGCGAAAATCGTCTGGCGAAGGCTGACGTGCTGCTGAACAAATGCCTGATGTGCAAGGGCGCAGCTTATAAAATTGCGGATGAGGAGTTGGCCGAGCCGCTGCCTGTACCGCAGTTCACCGACGATAAATTCGCTAAGGTCAAGGAGATTGAAGCGATGAGCCCCGAGGAGCGCTTCGCCTTCTGGCAAAGCGAGCTGTCCAAGTGCATCCGTTGCAATGCCTGCCGTGATATCTGCCCGGCGTGCAGCTGCGAGCAGTGCATTTTTGATAAGCCCGATACTCCGGTAGCAGGCAAGGCTTATGCCGACGAGGTTGAGGCGCAGATGTATCATATCATCCGTGCCTTCCACGTTGCCGGGCGCTGCACAGGCTGCGGCGAATGTGCGCGTGTTTGCCCGCAGGGAATTCATCTGGAGCTGCTGAATATGAAGTTTATGAAGGATATCAACAGCTTCTTCGGCCAGTATCAGGCCGGCGCGGACAGTGAAACACCTGCACCGCAGGTAAGCTTTAAGCAGAATGATCCCGAGGCCAACAGTGCGGTAGAAGGGAGGGAGCAGCATGTATAAGATAGCAAAGGATAATTTTCCAAAGTTATATGCAGCCCTGCAAAATATCGGTACGCTGCTGTTGCCCTGCAAAAACAAGAGCGGTCATGCCGACTTTGCTCCCTACCATGAGGGTGCGGAGGTTGCGCTGGATGCGCCGCTGACGAGCCGCAGCGTGAAGGACGTTTTCTTCCCGCAGGTAGAAAATCTGCTGACCTTTAAGACGAGCGGCAAGGAGCTGGCTTTGGAGCAAAATATTCCGCCTGCCGGCGTGACAATTGTTATGGGCGTGCGTGCCTGTGATGCACGCAGCTTTAAAATTTTAGACAAGGTGTTTTTGAAGGCACCTGTTGATACATATTACAAGACAAGACGCGAGCAATGCGTGCTTATCGGCTTAGGCTGCAGTGCTCCCGAAGAAACCTGCTTCTGCCACGCCTTTGGCATTGACGCAGGCGCTCCGGAGACGGATGTACAGACCTGGCTGGCGGGCGAGGAGCTTTGCTGGCAGGCTGTGACTGCCAAGGGCGAGGAGCTGACAGCGAAGCTTGTTGAGGGCGGTGTGCTGGCTGAGGCGGAAGCTGCTTCTGCAAAAGCAATTAGCGAACAAAAGGAGCATACGCAGAAAATTTTGAGCGTACTGCCTTTGCATGATTTCAAGGTGAATGACGAGCTGACTAAGGATGAGCTGAAGGTATTCAACAGCAAAATCTGGGAGCAGCTGGCTGCAGGCTGCCTGTCCTGCTGCATATGCACATATGTGTGTCCCACCTGTCATTGCTATGATATCCGCGATTATCAGGAGACGGAAGAGCGCACGCAACGCTATCGCTGCTGGGACAGCTGCATGGCGAAGGATTTTACGCTGATGGCGCATGGCAGCCCGCGTAAGACGAAGGTGGAGCGCTTCCGCCAGCGTTATATGCATAAGCTGGTATATTTCCCTGAAAACAATGAGGGTGAATATGCTTGCGTCGGCTGCGGACGTTGCCTGCAAAAGTGTCCGGTGCAGCTGAATATTGTCAAGGTTGCCAAGGCCTTGGAAAAAGCGGAGGTGAAGCAGGATGTGTAATTGTCAGGATACCTTGATTCCGCAGATTGGCGTGGTGACGGATATCTGCACGGAAACAGCTGATGTAAAAACCTTCCGCGTGGAGAAAATCGGCGGTGGTAAGCTGTTTGAGCATATGCCGGGACAATGCGCTATTCTTTCTGTTCCCGGTAAGGGTGAGGCGATTTTTTCCATTACCTCCTCTCCGACGAACGAAAAATATATGGAGTTCAGCATTAAACGCTGCGGCTCGATTACGAACTTTTTGCATTTCGATATTGAACCCGGTCAGCAGATTGCGGTGCGCGGACCTTACGGCAATCATTTCCCTGTTGAGGATAAATTGAAAGGCAAGGATCTGCTCTTTATCGCCGGTGGTATCGGTTTGGCGCCGCTGCGCAGTGTAATCAATTATATGCTGGATAAGCGAGAGGATTACGGCAGCATTGATGTTGTTTACGGCGCACGCAGCAAGGAAGATTTTGTGCGTTACGACGAGCTGACGAATGTGTGGCCGGCGCAAAAGGATACGCGCGTGCATCTGACGATTGACCGTGCGCAGGAGGGTTGGACGGGCAATGTAGGCTTTGTGCCGAACTTCCTGAAGGACCTGAAGTTTACGCCGGATAAGACGGTGCTGCTGTGCGGTCCCCCGATTATGATTAAGCTGTGCCTGGCGGCGTTGATTGAGATGGGCTTTGAGAAGAAGCAGGTTTATACGACGCTGGAGCTGCGCATGAAGTGCGGTGTGGGCAAGTGCGGTCGCTGCAATATCGGCAAGAAGTATGTGTGCAAGGATGGACCGGTGTTTACTTGCGATGAGCTGGACGAGATGCCGGATGAGTATTGATTCTTCGCAATTAAATATCGTTTAGCTCAGGAAAAATTTCTTAACGCAAATTTCGTGTGGATTCAAGACGAAGTGCCGCAAAACTCGCGCTATGCTTACATATTTTTCTATATTAGTTTGCTTATCGCTCAAACAGTTACGACACTTCTGTGAATCCGGACACTCATTTACTAAAATTTTTATGCATGCCCCCTTTAGTCGCTAGCGCGACAGTTCCCCCGAGGGGGAACCAAGAATGTGCTAATGAAGTTTAACGAAAAAGCTATTAGTCTTGCCTGCCCCTTGGGGAAGGTGCCGAGCGTAGCGAGGCAGAAGGGGGCGTCACCATAAATATATCGTTTCTATCAGAAGCAATCCACGATATATTAATGGCTCGTAATGAAACTATTTCGTTTATAGCGGATTTTAGCGTTGTAATTCTGAAATACATTTTTTGGAGAAGAAAATATAAGGAGCAAAAATATGGAAGAAATGGTAACTGTTTACCTGCTGGGCAAAAAGTACAGTGTCCCGGCAACCCTGACCATTATGGATGCCATGGAATATGCAGGCTTTGAGCTGGTGCGCGGCTGCGGCTGCCGCAGCGGCTTTTGCGGAGCCTGCGCAATAATTTATCGTTTGAAGGGCAGCACGGAGCTGAAGGTTGTGCTTTCCTGCCAGACGAAGGTTGAGGAAGGCATGTGCGTAGGCAAGATTGATTCCTTCCCGATTAATAAGCGCACCTTTAATATCGAAGAGATTAAGGCAAGCGATAATATTGTCGGTCAGCTGTATCCGGAAATTTTCAGCTGCATCGGCTGCAATGCCTGCACTAAGGGCTGTCCGCAGGGCCTGAATGTTATGCAGTATATTGCGTACGCTCAGCGCGGCGAATACGAAAAAGCTGCACGTGCTTCATTCGACTGCGTTGGCTGCAATATCTGTGCATCCCGCTGCCCGGCGCAAATCAGCCACAGCGCTGTCGGCCTGCTGTGCCGTCGCCTGACGGGCAAATATATTGCGCCGAAGTGCGAGCATCTGGCTAAGCGTGTTGCCGAAATTGAAAACGGCGATTATGTAACACTGTTGGAAAAGCTGAAAAATATGCCTTTGGACGAAATCCAAGACTTGTATAACAAGCGTGAGATTGAAAAATAAGGAGGTGCGGCAAGGTGAGTGCATTTACTGAAGATATGTTAAAATCTATGGCTAAGGTTGAAGCTACCCGTGCCCAACGTCTGCACGCTTCTATCGAACGCTTTACGGCAGAGGAAAAGGACGAGCTGCTGAAGGAGTTCCATCCTGACTACAGCTCCAAGGGCTTCAAGGTGCTGGAGGTTGGTCCCAACAAGGGACAGAAGGTGCCGGTAGAATTGGCACAGCTGTTGGAGGGCAAAAGCCGTCTGCAGGATGTAGAGCTTGATTTGGAAAAAGTGGACTATGACGTTGATGTGCTGGTTATCGGTGGTGGTGGCGCCGGTGCTTCCGCTGCGCTGGAAGCACATAACGGTGGTGCTAACGTCCTCGTAGTTACAAAGCTGCGTATGGGCGATGCTAATACAATGATGGCCGAGGGCGGTATTCAGGCTGCGGATAAGGGCAACGATTCCCCGGCGCAGCATTATCTGGATGCTTTTGGCGGCGGTCACTACAAAAATATTCCTGAGCTGCTGGAAGAACTGGTAACCAACGGACCTTTGGCGATTGACTGGCTGAGCAAGCTGGGCGTAATGTTCGACAAGGAGCAGGACGGCACTATGGTAACAACGCATGGCGGCGGCACAAGCCGTAAGCGTATGCATGCCTGCGCTGATTACACCGGTGCGGAAATCATGCGCGTACTGCGTGACGAGGTGCAGAACCGCGGCATTCCGGTGCTGGAGTTTGCGCCCGCAGTCGAGCTGCTGCTCGACGAGGAGGGCAAAACTGCCGGTGCAGTGCTGTGGGATTTTGATGCGCAGGAGTACAAGGTTGTACGCGCAAAATGCGTAATCATGGCAACCGGTGGTGCAGGACGCTTGCATTATCAGGGCTTCCCGACTTCTAACCATTATGGTGCTACTGCCGACGGTCTTGTTATGGCTTATCGTGCCGGTGCACCGCTGATTTATGCGGATGCAATTCAGTATCATCCGACGGGTGTTGCTTATCCGGCGCAGATTTATGGCGCGCTGGTTACCGAAAAGGTGCGCTCGATTGGTGCGCAGCTAGTAAACAGCGAGGGCGAAATCTTTATGCATCCGCTGGAAACCCGTGATGTGGCGGCTGCGTCTATTATTCGTGAGTGTACTGCCCGCGGCAAGGGCGTGAAGGCGCTCGACGGTGTGGCGCTGTGGCTCGATACGCCGCTGATTGAAATGCTGCACGGCGAAGGCACGATTGCCAAACGCATTCCGGGTATGCTGCGCATGTATGCTAAGTTCGGCATTGACCTGCGTAAGGAACCGATTTTGATTTATCCGACGCTGCATTACCAAAATGGCGGTATCCTGATTGACAAGGATGCAGAAACCAAACTGCCGGGACTGTTTGTTGCTGGTGAAGCTGTTGGCGGCATTCACGGCACCAATCGTCTGATGGGCAACAGCCTGCTGGATATCATCGTCTTTGGCCGTATTGCGGGTACTAAGGCTGCCGAAGCAGCGAAGAGCGTCAAGCTGGGCAAGCTGAGCCTGGAGCATGTACGTCGCTACGCTGAGGAAGAAAAGGCTGCAGGTGTGCAGGGCGAGCTGTCGCCGAAGCTGTTGCCGGTTTATACTCATGGCAGAGATGTAAGGTAAAAGTATTAGATAAATAAAAACATACAACGGCAAACTTCACAGCTTGTTCGTTGTATGTTTTTGTTTTATATGTTAAAATATGTTTTAAGACAACCGTGTTGCAGGGTGGCATTGCCGAAATTCTTCGGAATGGAGGTGATGTCTATGGTATATTTCAGTTTTCAGGACTTAATGTCTTTTGGAATTTTTATCGTAGCATTGCTGACGTTCATTTTTCAGAACAGAAAGTAATCTCGGACATAGAAAAACCGCCCCAAAACTTTGCAGGTTTGGCGGGGCGGCTTTCTAGCTAAACACCAACAGGCAACCCACCTTGTGGGCGGTTGTCTTCTTTATTTATAATATAACATGAAGCGGAGTTTTTTTCAAGGAATTACTTGTGAACTTTTGGGGGCGGCGCATTGGTAATGGTGCGCCAGTTTTGGCTATGTGATATAATGAGAAGAAAACGAAAGGAGCATTCTTATGCAAAAACTTTTAGCGTTCTTCCTGGCGATGCTGCTCAGCGTCAGCGTATTTGCTGGCTGCGGCAGTAACAGCCCCAAGACCAACGATAAGCAGACAACCCAGACAACAACTGTTAATACAACCAAGAGCAACAATGACCAGAACACTGCGGCCAACGTCAAGGCCAATAGCGGCAAAATCAAAATCAGCGAAAGTGCTGCCTATACCGACAAGGAGCACGTTGCTGCCTACATCAACGAATATAAGCGCCTGCCGCACAACTATATTACGAAAAACGAGGCCAAAAAGCTGGGCTGGCAGACAAAAGGCACACTCGACAAGGTTGCACCCGGCAAATCCATCGGCGGCGACCGCTACGGCAATTACGAAGGCAAGCTGCCGAAGAAAAACGGCCGCAACTGGAAGGAATGCGACATTGATTATGTGAAGGGCAATCGTAACGCGAAGCGCATAGTCTTTTCCAACGATGGTCTGATTTACTATACCGGTGATCACTACAAGTCCTTCAGCAAGCTTTACGGAAAATAAGGAGATTATTATGAGAACAATCACATTAGACCTTGAGCGCATGACATCTGTGTCTGCGCTGCATAAATATCTGCGCAGCGCGCTGGTATTACCTGTGTACTATGGTGCCAATTTAGACGCGCTGTATGACTGCCTGACGGAGATTGCTGAGCCGACGCAGCTCGTTGTGCCTGCCAACGTTACTGATAATGAAAAGCTGGGCTGGTATGGCGAACAGCTGCTGCAGGTTTTGCAGGACGCAGCGGAAGAAAACGAAAATTTACAGGTAACAGTAAAATAACCATACGAATGACGGGCCTTGCGCTTCGTCCTTTTTACTTTTATTCGCAGGCGTGTTATAATTTTAGAGTGTAAATTTTTCACAGGGAGATAAGTAAAATGATTTTAAGTGCAGAGGATTTGTCGTACAGCTATGGCGACAGATTGTTGTTTGAAAATATTACATTTAACGTAGAAGAGGGCGACAAGTATGGTATTATCGGTGTCAACGGCACCGGTAAAAGTACCTTGCTGCGCATGATTTCCAATCACGAGGCCGGTGACGGCAAGCTGACGATTCCCGGCGGCGTGGTGATGGAATATCTGCCGCAGGACCCGCCGTTTGAGGCAGACGCAACTGTGCTGGAGCAGGTTTTTAAAGGCGATTCGCCGCTGATGGTGCTTTTGCGCGATTACGAAACTGCAGTGGAGCAGGCTGCAGCCGAACCTGATAATAAAAAGCTGCAAAAGCATTTGCTTGATTTGCAGCAGCAGATGGATGATAAATATGCCTGGCAGCTGGAAAGCGAAGCGAAGGCGGTGCTTACGCAGCTTGGCATTACTAATCTGCAGCAGCAGATGGGCGAGCTGAGCGGCGGCCAGCGCAAGCGTGTGGCCTTGGCAGGTGTGCTGGTGCGTCCGTCGGATCTGCTGATTTTGGACGAGCCTACCAACCATATGGATAACGCCACTGTTGCCTGGCTGGAGCAAAAGCTGTTGGCGCGCAAGGGCGCTTTGCTGATGGTAACCCATGACCGTTATTTCTTTGACCGTGTTGTTAACCGCACCTTGGAGATTGACGGCGGCAAAGGCTATGTTTACGTAGGCAACTACAGCCTGTTTTTGCAAAAGCGTGAGGAACGCCGTATTGCGGAGGCCTCTGCTGCGCAAAAGCTGCGCAATATCTACCGCCGCGAGCTGGCGTGGATCAGCCGTGGTGCGGAAGCACGCCGTACCAAAAAGAAGGACCGCGTAGAGCGCTTTGCTCAGATTGAAGCGGAAGTAAAGAACGTCAAAACGGAAGCAAATCTGGAGATGTCCTCCGTCAGCAGTCGTCTTGGCAAAACTATTATCGAGCTGGAAGATATCGGCATGGTGTGGGACGGCAAGGATTATATCAAGGATTTCAGCTATATCCTGCTGCGTAATGACCGCATCGGTATCGTCGGTCCTAACGGTGCAGGCAAATCAACGCTGATGGATATCATCGCCGGCAAGCTGCAGCCTACAAGCGGTGAAATGCGCGTGGGCCAGACTGTGAAGATTGGCTATTTTGCACAGCACAGCGAGTTCCCGGACAGTAATATGCGTGTGCTGGAATATATCAAGGAAGCGAATAATTACATTGAAACGGCCGACGGTCAGCGCATAAGTGCGGCGCAGATGCTGGAACGCTTCCTCTTCCCGCCGGAGCTGCAATGGGTGCCGGTGTCCAAGCTCAGTGGCGGTGAAAAACGCCGCCTGTATCTGCTGCGCGTGCTGATGACGGCACCGAACGTACTGCTTTTGGACGAACCGACGAATGATCTGGATATCCCTACGCTTTCTGTTTTGGAGGATTATCTCGACAGCTTTGCCGGTGCGGTTATCGCAGTTTCCCATGACCGTTACTTCCTCGACCGCTTTGCACAAAAGATTTTCGCGTTGGCGCAGGATGGCAGCATTAAGCCGTATATCGGCGGCTACAGCGATTATGCAGAAGCTCTGCAGGAGGAAAGTGCGCAACAGGCGCAGCCTATTAAGGCTAAGCCGGTGGCTGCAGCAAAGCCTGCCGAAGAGCCTGCGAAGAAGAAAATGACTTATGGCGAGCGCCTGGAGCTGGAGCGTCTTGACCAGGAGATTGCGCGCAGCGAGGCTGAGCTGAAAATGCTGGGTGCGGAAATTAACCAATGCGGCAGTGACTTTACCCGTCTGGCAGATTTGACGAAGCAGCAGGAGGCTGTGCAGCAAAAGCTGGATGAGATGGTGGATCGTTGGGCTTATCTTTCCGAATTGGCAGAAGCAGAAGGCTGAGCTTGACAAGCAGGCTGCTTATTGTTAAAATTAAATCTGAAAAATTGTTGTGGATTTTTTCTGATTCAATAGTCATCTTTTCGCCACACGACTGTGTTTGCAGCCGTGTGGCTTTTGTTATATTAGGGAAAATGGGAGTAAGGATATGCTAAAAATTTTACACAAGGATTATAAGGATAAGGTTAAGCGTCTGTTGAGTGTGATGCTGCCGATTATCGGTACGCAGATTGCGATTATGGGCATGAACTTTTTTGATGCCAGTATGTCCGGTCAGGCAGGCGATGCGGATTTGGCCGGCGCTGCGATTGGCGGTAATATCTGGATGCCGGTGCAGACCTGCTTTGCAGGCATTTTGCTGGCGGCGATGCCTTTGATTGCCAACCTTTTTGGGGCAGGCGAAAAGGAAAAAATCTCTACGGTAGTACGTCATGGCATGCTGTTGGCAGTAGCCTTTTCTGTGCTGATAATTGTTGGCGGCGTTATCTTTTTGCCGCCTTTTTTGCAGGGCATGGGCCTGGCGCCGGAGGTTTATCACATTGCGCTTTGGTATATGGCTGGCCTGGGCATAGGCGTGCTGCCGTTCTTTCTTATCACACCGCTGCGCAGCCTTGTTGATACACTGGGCTATACCAAGCTGTCGATGAAGATTTATCTTTTGGCGCTGCCTGTCAACGCATTCCTGAACTATGTGCTGATTTTCGGCAAGCTGGGCTTGCCGCGCCTGGGCGGCATTGGCGCCGGCGTAGCAACGGGCATCACCTTTTGGCTGCTTTTGGTGATGTTCGCGGTGGTGGTGACGAAGCTGCAACCGTTTAAGCAGTATGATGTGCTGGGCTTTGTGCGTCCTGTTAAGCAGCTGGTGGCAGAATACCTGCGCATTGGCGTGCCTATGGGCGTGGCCATTTTTATGGAAACGAGCATTTTTGGCGTTGTGGCGCTGTTTATTGCCAAATTCGGCACAGAGGTTATTGCTGCACATCAGGCGGCACTTAACTTTTCCTCGCTCATTTACATGTTCCCCATGAGCTTCTCGTTGGCGCTGACGATTGTGGTGGGCGTTGAATACGGTGCGAAAAACTATCAGGGAGCGCGCGATTACACGGCACTGGGCCTGGAGATGAGCCTTTTTATCGCGATGCTTTACATGATGCTGGAGCTGGTGGCGCGCGAGTATATCGCACTCATTTATACAACGAATCCGCATGTTATTGAGCTGGTGAAGGTGTTTATTATCTACGCTATTATGTGGCAGGGAGGCGACGCAATCGCGGCGCCGATACAGGGAATTTTGCGTGGCTACAAAGATGTTAACGCTACATTTTGGTGCAGCATGCTGGCCTATTGGGCAATCTGCCTGCCGGTGGGCCTGCTTTTGGATTACAAGTTCAATAATGGTGCCTTTGCTTATTGGCAGAGCCTGGATATCGGTGTAATCTGCAGTGCTGTTGTTTTGTCGTTACGTCTTGTTTTGCTGCAGCGCAGGATAAAAGAAGATGAAGAGTGACTAAGGAGTGATATGTACCCAGTTTTCTGGACACCGCTAAAAATTTGAATAATTATATTTACA
>OHFR01000132.1_pt1 | contig 42548 bp, 74 predicted proteins | sample 1567531 | NCBI WGS metagenome assembly OHFR01 (sample SAMEA3879597, study PRJEB24766) | human gut metagenome | biome: human-associated habitat; feature: feces | place: USA | collected 1985/1987
TTATATAAAATAATTACTTTAATCTATTCTTGATTTTTATTAGAGCGCGGTTTTAGCTAATAATAAAAATTATTTTTATTATCTTTAATTGTTGTCCAATAGACACCAGAATATTCATCAGCGGACGGTGCTCCAAATTCATACATATACCAACGAACTTCAAAAGCATCATCTTTTTTATGTTCAGTTATTTGAGTTCTATTGCCATCTTCATCAAAATGAACCCATTTCAATTTAATAGTTTTAAAATCAATCTAACCTTTATCATCAATTACATAAGTACTTCCATCTAATGAATATAATCTTACATATTCATTTTCTATTTCATCTGCGGAAATACCCAGTCCCATGTATATATCTTTTACAAAGATATTATTGGGCGGAATTGACATATTAAAATCATTGGCATAACTAATTAAATCATTATTGCTATCTTTAAAATTATCTTTTTGATATAAACGGAATTGCCGGGTATAAAAATATTTTTATATTATATATTTTAGCTACTGCGCTAGTATCAATAACAATTTCTTGAGAATAATATCCTTCAAAATTGTAAGGATTACCATACATATCATTAGTATCTAAATCAATAGAGGCTATTAAAGGAACCTCTCCATTATTTTTAATACTATTTTCTATTTTTTTTATATTATCCGCAGTATCATCTTTAATACCATATATATTTAATCTTAATCCATAATTACCACTTACTACACCGAGCGTTTCAAGCCAGGCGCGGAAATCGGCACGCAACCCCAACCGCGTAAATCCCTATTGCTCATCAGTAAAAGTAATTCCACCATTTGGAGTAATCTCAATTTCCTCTTTATTGCCATTAGCTAAAATACTCCAAACTTCTTTATTATTATCTTTGGCAATAAAAAAATTACCAGTTAAGTCAATAAAAGTATTAAAAGGATTGACAAAATTATATGGTTTATCTTCATTTTTATCTGTCTTTTTACCAACAATAAATTTAGTACTATTATAGTCTCCTTTTGGAATCTATACATACACTTTATCGCCTTTGTTATAAGTGGTTATTTGGGAATAAGCATAAAATTCCGCATAAGATTCATTTTTGACCTTATACTTACCAATAAGTTTATCAGTTGCGTCAATAATAGTACATTCAATGGTACTATCAAATTTAACTTTATCAACACTTGAATTGGCAATAATACTCATTGCTTGACATAAACTTTCTTGAATATTTAGTGCGTTATCAGTCAAAATAATCCCTCCTTTTACTCATTACTCTATAATTTTCTAAAAAATTAATTAGTTTTATTCAATATAATTACCCAAAAAGAAAAAGGGTGAAGTCTATAAGACTTCACCCTTAATTTTATTTTCTATTGGCATACTGAGAAGCTACATTAACTAATGTATTAAATGCTTCTTGAATTTCATATCTATCAGTAGCGTTCGGGAAGCTAGCTTCAATTCTAACATTCTATTCTAATGTTCCATCTTGAGAACTAACAGTAAATCCAGAAGAAGAAAGAGTAGAGATTTGTTGACTATTGAAGTCTAATTGTTTTGCGATCTATCTAACTAATTGAATAGAAGCTAACATATTTTCCGTGTCATCAGCATTAAGAACTAATTCTTTCTAATGTAAGAACGCTAATTTTCCATCATCATTCCACGTGCCAGTATAACCACCACTTCTAAATCCGACTAAATCTCTCCATTCCTAATCAGTAAGCTAAGTAAAACTATATTTACCATTGGGAAGTTTACCAGAGATTCTTCCTTCACTGAGTAATTTATAATATGCATCAACTCGAGCCGTAGTATCTTCATTGATACTGCCGCCATTAGCAATTTTTTCTTCGCGGTTTCTTTTATATTGATTATATTGCGCGGAACCATAATCCACAGTGCCCATCATAGCCGCCCAGTCAGTATCTCCACCACTATCGCTATTAAATCCACTCTGAGAGCGCAATGTTGCTTGAATAGCGTTCAAAAGCTCTTCATAAGCTCTAATAGTATCAAGTAATTGCTGACGATGTTGTGCCCAAGCTTCAGTAGCACTACGAACGGAACTTAACTCGCTTTCAAGAGAAGGAATAACTCTATTAGATACTTCTTGATAAAGTTTATTACTTTCATCAGTAACATCTTTAACTTTCTATTGAGTATCTTTTAAATCATCACCAACAATTTTACTAATTTCATCCATACTGTCTTGCCATTCTTTAAATGTATCATTGATAATATTAGTATTTTCAGTAATGGTATCTTTCCAACTATTACTATTATCTTTGATAATATCAAAAGAATTTACCCAAGCATCTTGAACTACTCTACTATCTTCTTCTTGCGCTTTCGCATAAAGATTTCCAGCAGTGGTAATTAAATCAGTATATTGTTGAATTACTAATGCGCGTTCTTGCTGATATGTGGTCTCACGGTAAACAGCATCTTCCGCGGCTTTCTAATCAAGTTCCGCGAGCTTTTCAGCCAACTCTTTCTCATATTGAAGTTTTTGTTGACCATATTTATTTGTCGCATCAAGGCGAATGTTATATAAGTCATTTTCCGCGTCCGCCAAAGCCTATTGCGCATCATTTACTTTCTCTTGATCTGCGGTATACACATAACCAAAATTACCTTCATTATCACGTTGTAATCTAACTGTGGATTTTGCGTTTTGAGCTTCCTCTAATGCGATTTGTGCTTCAAGTACTTTATATTTAGCCTAAGCAATTTCTAATTCTAATTGACTTAATTTATCTTTATCTCTTAACTATTCAATCTCTTTAGTAAATTGCTGGTATCTATTTTTAGCTGCTTGATTATTTGTCTTATCAATAGCCTAATTAACATTATTAAGTAGTTTATTCATTTCATAAATCTAATTAGTTTTTGTTAAGTATTCATCTTGATAAGAAGACATTCTATCCAAAGCATCATTTAAAGCATCCCAACCGGAAATATTAAAGTTATTACCATTAATACTTACTTTAGTAGTGCTCAATTGTTTATTCATTTCATCCGCAGCTTGTTCCATCTTTGTGGTAAGAATTTTTTTTAACGCTTCGCCATATTCTTCAGCTTTAGAAAGCATATCTTCTTCTGCTTCATCGAACGCAGCTAATATAGCATCATAATTCTTTTGAAGCACTTCACGTTCAGCCTCATCGGTTGAACTGGCTAAAGCCGCAGCCGCCGCATCACGTTCACGCTTCAAACTTTCATACCATTGTTTAGAAGCATCAAAATTATTTTTCTTAGTCTAAGCAGTTCCATTCAAAACTGATAAAACTTTATCATAATCTTTATCTTTACCTAACAAAGTAATAATAGAACGATAATGATCCAATATACTAGTCAAATGCTCCATATGATTTGTATATTTAGATAACTCATCATTTGCTAAATCTATAGTATTACCATAGTATTCAAGCATTTCTTTATCTAAATCCTACAAAGCATTTAAATTATTTAATGTATTATCATATACATCTTGTAAGCCTTCGATATAATTTTCTTGAGAAATTTCTCCATTAGAATAAGCGTTATTTAACTAACCATAGAAATTTTCATAAGTTCCTAACTGACTAATTACTGGATCAAATTGACCTTGTAAATATTCAAGAGCCTCAGCAGCTTTATAAATATTATCACTTAATTTGTCAAAATAATATTCTAATTTTTTAGTATCATTTTCATCTAATTGAACTTTTATTTCAACTTCATAAGTAAGCATTTGATAATTTCTATCTTGCCACTCGTTTATTTTATCTTGAATATCATCAGTTAATTCTTCGACTAAATCTCTTGTATCTTCATATTGTTTAATAGCATCTTTTAACTCATTGATTTTTTCTTGAATCGGATCTAAAGTTGCTTCTTTATAAGCATCTTGAGCATCTTTTGTGGAAAAAGAATTCGCTTTGTTCTAAGCAGCTACGAGCTAATTATAAAGTTTAGTCATCTAATCAGTATAATTAGAAATATCACCATCTTCATCAAATGTGAAAGTAACCCCAGCTTTTTTCGCAGCTTGCTATAAAGTAGCTTTATCTGTTTTTAAATAAGCCTAAGCTTCTTTTTGCTTTTGTTTTAATAAATCAACTTCTTTTAAAGTTAACTTATTGCTTTTAGCCATTGCATCAAGATGAGCTTTACCCCAAAGTCTATCTGCCGATTTATTAGCTTTATCTAAAGCACGAGTAGTATCATTGATATTATCAGTAATTTCTTTATAACGATCAACAACATCGCTTTTTTTAGTTAGGTCTCCCTTGGTTGGTTTATTTTTACTTCCTCCGCCTTTGCTTGAGCCTGTACTACCTCTATTAGTCTTTGAACTATTATTCATAATTCCAGTAGGCTTACTAGTCATACTTTCAATAATCGGAGTTTTCGTTCCATCAGGAGAGGTCGCCATGGCAATAGCATCAACATAACCTGTTTGAATGCTATATCCATCATTCCAAGTTTCTGTTGTTGTTTCCCAATAGGGGGCTCCATGTTCATCAAATCCTGCTCCAGTTATTGTCTATCTAGATTTTACTATTGGAGTTTTCTATTCCATCTTTTGAGGTTCAACTTTAAATTTAGTTTCAAAGCCCATGGCACTAAAATAAGCATTTGCCTATTCGGCAGTCATTTTTGCTGTGCCAATAATGTTTTGAGCCTATCTAACTAAATCATCTTGACCTTCAAAAGTTGTACCAATTTTTATATCTGGAATTTCTGCCGCTAATTTATCATGCATTGATAATAAAACATCTTGTAATTGCTTATTATCCTAAACAAAATCAACATTTAAAAGAATATCTTTGCTCGCAGCGGCGGCCAAACGATCTATAGCATCAGCATCGCCTTCTGCAGCCTTGCCTATATCAGTTAAATTTTTAGTAATAAACTCATCAGTTAAAAATTCTTCTGAAACCCCAAGCACATCAGACATGGCATCTTTAATATCAACCATTGCATCATAATATTCTTGTGAAGCAGAATCAGATTTCGTTAATACATCAGCCCATCCGCTAAAGCCATTTTTCAATTTCTCTACACCATTATTCATTTTCATAGTGTAAAGAGCTACATCTTCAGCAGCCTCTTTATTATTTACAAGTTCATCACTTAATAATTTAGAACTTTTAGCTGTCTTCATTAAAGAATCTGCATATTTATTTACTTCAGATGAATCTAAATTTTCCCATTTTTCACTAGACATACGCTGCATGGCACTCATATTATAAGCCATTTCATTGATACTACCATTTTTAAGCATTTCTTCTGCTTCTTGAGCAGTTTCGGTGGTCATTGCCAATTCATTCATAGCCTATTGACTACTTGCTGTATATTGTTCTATACTGTCTTTGCTAGATAAGAAAGAATTACCAACTTCATTAACTGCTTCAGCAATGGCTTTTAAAGTATCAATATCCTATCCTCTAGAATTAGCAAGCTTACCAATCCAATCAGAAATCTATGTTTCATCATAGTTCTAAGTTTTTAAAAATGCTAATTGATTATTAACATTTTCAGAACCAGCTTCTCGGATCTAATCTAATCCACCCGCTTTTTTAAGTTCTTCAGCTCCCGCATAATACTAATCAATAGCATTTTGGTATCCGTTTATAGTTCTACTTAATTCATCCTGCTTAGTGGATTTAACCATCTACTGGAAATCAAGAGGATCACCTACAAAAACAGCAGACCCATCAGATAAAATAGCAAAATATCTTGCCAATTCACTATTATAATTTACTAAAGTATCATAATCTTCTTTTTCTAAAATCTTACCGATTTTCATATCTTTAGTAATATTATCTATTTTATCAAGGCGTTCTTTGATATCAGCTAATACTGGAACAACATCTCCAGCTTTGCGCATCTAACTAAAAACTTTATCCCAATTATCTCCAAGAGCAGAAACATCTCCGCCCATTTCTTTAATTAGAGTTTCAGCTTGACGTTGAGCATCAAAATCGAACCAATTAATATTAGAAATTTTATTCCAAGCTTCAGCCTAAGATTCTGGAGATAAAGCATCCCAATCAATAGATTCACCAATTTGGTTGATAGCACTAATATAAGCATCTTTGCCTTCAGAGCCAAAATTCTAAATATTTTCTTTTAAAGTCTTATTTACTCCAACCGTGATCTAATCGCTCATAGCTTCATTAAGACCATCAATTTCATCAAATACAACTTTCTTAGCTTCTTCAATAGCTTGTTTATCAATTCCGTATTCTTTTAACTAATCATCAGTTAATCCCTAAAATTGTTCAAGCTCGCCTTTTGTCATATTATCAAAATTTTCTGTTGATAAATATTTCCCTACACTATCAAGGCCATCTTTATTAGCTTTAGCAATATTTTGATATAAGCTATCTAAAGCTTCTCCAATTCTATCATTAGCATATTGGGTTGCGGCCGCGATTTGAATAGCTTCTTTACTGATTTCCTAAGTTATCTTTTCACCATTCTCATCATAATAACTGTATTCAACTTTATCGCTTTTAATAGAACGTTTATATCCTTTTAGAGAATTCAAATTATTCATTTTTTCATAGGCAGCCCAATTAGTGTCTAATGAATAACCTTTAACAGTATTTTCTCCCTCAGCATAAAGATTATTATATAATCTTCCGCCACCTTCAAGCGCCATTTTTCCAGCTTTAGTATTTTCTTTACCAGAACCAGACCATTGCGCTCTTGCTGCGGTTTTACTAGCAAGATCAAAAGAGGTTTCAACCCCATCCATGGTATTTCTTAACTCATTTAAAGCATCAATATTGCGCCAAAGGACATTAATTAAAGCCTTATCGTCTATACCATTATCAAGATTAAGGATATCTTTTAAGTCTTCCTTATCAACAGCAACTCTATCACTATTTAAATAAGCGTCAATAGATTTATTTACATTACCTGTGTTACGCAAAGAACTCTTAATAATACCAGTAAGATTTTCTTTCTACAAATTTGCCTATGCCTGAGCATTATTGGCATTGGCCATAGCAGAAGCAGCCTATAAATCCGCTGTCTCTTGTCTATTGGTTTCAGCTATACGAGACATAGCTGTATCTTTAATAACTAATTTATTATCATCCCAATAATAATCATCTTTATTAAATTTATCAGGATTATTTTGAATTAATTCTAAAGCCTTTTGATTAGCTTCATCTAAAGCATCACGATATTCTTGAGTTCCTTTAGTTAAATTATCTAAAGCATCTATAGCATCTTTATATTCATTAAACTCATCAATCATTTGCTGATACTTTTCACGACACTCATCATAGGCATTACCAAGATCTGAAGCCGCTTTGGCTGCGGCTTCAGCCGCTATTTCTTCTTTATGAATGGAATTATAAACTGCTTTAGATATAAGTACTAAAGCCGCTGCAGCTGCAACTACAGCTAATATAGTACCAGCTAAACTTAATCCAAGAGCTGCTGTTGCGGACATATGTGTTTTACGGACTAAATAAGCAGCATTCTACAATATTATATTTTTTGTAAGTTTGCTTTCAGCTAATGCCTATCTATCGGTAGCTTCTGTTTGAGCTCCTGTTCTGGCAGCTGCCTAAGCTTTTACCGCATTATTAATCTCTGTAATAGTAGTATTAAGAGAAGTCTTTATATTATCTAAAGTTTTAGCTTCTGTCAATCCTTTATAAGCTTTAACCATAGTAGATAAACCAGAAACGGTCATAGAAATACCCATGCCTAAAGACATACTAACTGACAAAAGCTTATCAAAGAATGACATATCTTCATCAGATAAAGTATCAAAAATACTCTTAATGGAAGCCAATCCCATAGCCAATGAAGAAAAACCATTAACCATAGAAATTAATTTCTACCCTAAATCTCCAGTAGCATTTTTATAATTTTCAATTGCAGCTTTTATTTTTTCATAAGACCCAGCAACTTGCTTATTAGTAGTATTTAATTTATCTGTTGTTACAATAACTTCAGTCATATCTTCAGCAAGCTTTTGACAATCCTTATCGTTAATTTTAACTTTTTTACCAAAGTCATCCTCAAGAACAGTTGCTGCTGTAAGTGTAGCATCAGCCATTAAATTTTCTTTAGTGACAGCATTATTTACTTTTTTCAAGAACTAATCTGCTGTTATAGTTCCGTCCTTTAACTCTTTAGCAAAATTTCCAATAGATTCAGCTGCTTCAGATCTATCTACTTTAATTAAAGCCTACTGAATTGTATTCATTCTACCCTCAAAAGCTTTTCCTAATGAACTTCCTTCTTTTAATGCTTTATTAAGTCCATCTAAAGCTTTACTTCCTCGCAAACCAGTTTTAATAATTCCACTCATTTGCTATTGAACATTTCCAAAAGTATTTAAATTTTTCTCTACTTTTCCAGTGGCAGAATTTCTTCTTATGCGCGCTCTAAGATCCATGCGAGTATTTTGAAGATTCTCACTAGCCTAATCTTTTTTTTGAGCTGCTTTTATAGCCTGTTCATTATAAGCTCGATTAATTTCAATTAACCCTTCAAGCTATTGTTTTTCCTCTTTTGTAATATTTTCAGATACATCATATATTCTTTTCTTTAAGTCTAAAGTCTATTTTAATGATTCTCCCTATCTATCTCCAACTTCAGTGCCAGTATCAAAAGCCATATTAGAAGCTCGATTATAAGCTTCTTGTTTAAGAGAAACTGCACTCTTTTTTGTAAGTCCAACTAAAGACTAAAGGCCAAAAACTAAATTATTAACGCCCTCGCCCATTTGAACTTTAAACACTTTAGTAAATATCATTCCAAGAGCTGCAATTACTCCCGGAAGACCTCCTATAGAACTAATCAATTTATCGATAGCATCTAAAGCTCCTGCTATCGCATCAGACAAACTAATAAAAAATTTATCATTAATCAAATCATCATAAATGCTTTCGGCTGCTGCACGCACACGATCACGAGCAGCTTCCCAGCTTTCAGCATAAATATCAGCTTGTTCTTGTAAAGAACCATCTGCTTCTTTTGCTCTTTGAATATTTTCTTGATAAAAATCAAAATTATCCATTAAAGCAATTAATTGGTTGTACTAACGGATACCAGCTACTTGCTGAGCTAAAGCTACCTGTTGATCTTTACTAATTGTTGACCATTTGTGCCCCAAATCATCAAGAATGATATCCATATCCTTTAATTGTCCATTGGAGTCTTTAATATTAACTCCAACAGCTGCAAGAGCTTGTGAGTACTGATTTAAAGTAGTGCCATCTTCTAAAGTCTCGCCTAATTTTAAACCTTGAATACGAGCAAAAATAGTCTTTAAAGAAGTACCTACTACATCTTCACTTTGACGAGTTGTAGCAGTAATAGTAGCCAATGCAGCTGCTGCATTATCAAAGCTTAAACCAATTGTATTAGCAACTGCCGCAAATTTTTCAAGACCGCCAGCAATTTCATCAGAGCTAGATGCGGTATCTGCACCTAAGCGCACCATCGCATCAGCATAATGTTCTAGAGAGTCAGAGCCATCATAGAAATTATTCCAAATCGCAGTCAATTGATCAGAAACAATATCAGCATTTTGTTTAATGACATTAGCCATTTTAACAGTAATATCTGTTCTTTTTTCTACTTCTTCATCACTTAAACCCTATTGATAATAAATTAAAGAAGCATTAGTGTAATCTAATGTAGTAGCATTTAACGTTTTCGCCGCTTTATTTGCTCTTTCAGCAAATTTATCCATATATTCAATATTGTGTCCAGTAACAATACGAATATCATTTAAAGATTCATTTAAATCTTTGGCATATCCATAAGCAGATTGAATAGTACCCATAAATGCATGCAATGCACTAGAAGAAATCTACCAACGAGCTGTATTCTTTAAAGTTGTCCATAATTCAGAAACTAATAAATTTGTTCTTTTTAATGGAACATCAGCTTCAACAATAGATTGAGCTAAAGACATAAAAGCTTTTTGTCCAGAAGGCCCAAGCTCAAGTAAACTATTCTATATCTTTTTTAAATCTAAATTACTCTATTTTAAAGATTGAGAAAATCTTGTTAAATCCATTTTTCCCGTTTTTACATTAGTAGTTTGAGCTAAAATGGTTTGTAGTTTTGATGCCGCTATCTGCGCTTCGTTTAATCTTTTAGTTAAATTAAAATCTCCTTTAGAGACTCCCACCACAGATTCCTTTATAATAGCATCAAGGGTCGTTTGCAAATCTTGCAATTGCGTTTTCGCCTATGTAGTATTTGCATTAAATTGTAAATTAACTTGATAACTATTTAATCGTTTAGCCATCAAAAAATCTCCTTTCTCTCTTAATTTTTACTTTGCAAAATAAAAATAAAAAGGGGATAAGAGTAATAAAATACTCTTATCCCCATTACTCTAATGACTTTAAAAAATTAATTAAATTAAATAATTTAATTAGCCCAATTTAGTGAGAATATCTTTCAATAAAGTCATATTATTAGGATCGGCAAGCTCTTTCTGAATTGTGCTAGCATCAAAATTTAAATTGCTATAATCAGTAGTAATGCGCTCCATAATTCCCATCGCGGAATTGCGATAAGCCACAATATTATTAGCCATTTCATGGACAGTCTTATTTAAATAATAAAACTCCCCCTCTGGAATAAGACCAATAATAAGATTAAGCACCTTTGAAGCATTAAGCATATCATAAAGCTTCGCTGAATCCTCTTTTTGCTTTTCTGTAAAATTAATATTGCTATAAGCATAAACAATCTCAAGTGCAAGATGCATATCCATCTTTAAAAGATTATAATATCCATTATCTTCATCTACAGAATTATTTAATACACGAGTAATTAATTCACTCTTTTCTGCAACTGGAAGATATTGCTTTACTTCAATGGTTTGATCATTATATTCTACAGTCTGAACTTTATTCAATTCTTCCTTGCCAATTCCTAATTTAGTATATGAAATTTTAGCCATAATTAGCCTCCTTTTACTCTTTATTATATTATACAAAAAATTTTCTATTTAGTCAATTTTAAATTTCACTAAACTTATTTTGATTAATCCTAATACGTCCATATAAAGCCTTTTGCCAATCTATATCTTTATTAAACTAATCATCATCAATATTGTCAATAAGCTCTTTTATGACACTCTAAGTAGGAATAACTCTTATATATCCCTATAAATTTAAAACTAAAAATTTAGTATAATTTCCACCTATTAGCTTATTTAATACAGTATTAGTATAATTAGATTTTCCACCAGTTAATTCATAAATAGCTCTTAATCTATAAAAATACTTTGGTGCATCAGGATGCTTATCAGGAAAGTGCTTCTATTTACAAGCCAACATACGGTAATATCTCTAAATTTTACTTGTAGCTCCTCCAAGAGGAATCATAGTCATAAAAACACGAAAAGGATTAGTAGATCCTAATTCAATCTAAGTGTTAGACATATAATTTTTCGCAGTAAAAGTAGCATTTAATAAAGCATCATAAATTTCTTCATCTAATTCTAAATGACTAGTTTTCTATATTGTATAATTCTACTAAATTCCTATAATATCCGCTTTGCCAGAAACTCCTTTTATTGTAGAAGATGCAGCTTCACTATCTTTTTTCATTTCTTGGGCAGTTTTCTAATAAATATCATTCATTAGATTTTTTGTATCTTCATCTAAATCCTTTGTTAAATCTATAAGGTTAACAGATGCAGTTCCAGCCTTTTTACTACTTCCACTTATAGTCATAGCTTTATTACCAGCAAAATAATTCTCCGCAGTGGCAACCGCTTCCGCAATAACCCCTTCAAAATATTTACCATGCGCATCATTAGAATCTCCATAGTTATCTGGTGTAGTAAATAAATATTTCATTGAATTAAAAAGCTAAGGATTAATCTATTCTAAAGCATCTAATAATTCACTCATTTGGATATTTTCGATAGGATTTCCAAGCTATCTATTTTGAATACTTTGAAAGAATTCTTCTAATTTTTTAGCTTGTTTTTCAGAAGTATCTCTTGCTCTTAATTTCTAACTCATACTTCTTTTTGTAAATTCATAAGATTTCTTCAAAAAATCTTCTGTATTCATTTCTCTTGGACTGGCCTTAATACTTCTCTATAACGAATTCATATTATCTCTCCTTTTTCTCTAAATAAAAAAAATGGGAGAGAATATTTCTATTCTCTCCCATAAAATTATTCTTTATCTAAATTAAAGAATTTGCTGACCTCATCAATTTCTTCTTCAGAAATCACAGGCTCTTCAGGAACCTTAATAGATTTAACAGCTTTTTTCTCTTTCTTGGTATTGTTGTTTTTTACTTCCTCAGTTTTCTTTTGGATGTTCCAACGTTTACCTTTAATAATCATCAGTCAGTGAAAGAAGCATTGTGGGCCTCATCGTGAGCAGTCATAGTACGATGGAGGTCACTAGCTCCGCCTTCCTCAATAATTTGAATTGCGGCAAGAACTTTCTTACTGTGGTCAAAACGAGTATAGTCAGGGAAAGCATCCATAGTAAAGGTGAAAGTAGAAGGATCACCAGAAGAAGCCATTGTGAAGGTGAAGTTAGACTGAATCTTGCAGTTAGGAATAATAAATTCAGCAGGCATATCAACACCATTTTGATCACGGAATAAAGTAGAGGCTTCAAGATAATAGTTACCACCGAATTTATCAGCAGTAATCTCAATCTGTTGAGCACCACTAGCCTTTTCAGTATAATAATCAACAATAGCACTATCATATGCAGCGGCTGCTGGAAGACCATTCTTTTCATTAAAAGTATAATTACCTGTACCAGCAATATAATCATCATGTGGAGTTTTAAGAGTTAATTCAAAATATTCATTACCATTAGTATCTTTCTTAGCAGTTAACTCCTCATGGACAGGAATAAAAGGCTCAGTGATAATTTCGCCATCTTTGACAAACATAACATAAGCAAAATTCTCTTGTTCATTAATTGGAAGATAGGGCTTTTTAGAAACACGAATAGTAACTTGTCCTTCAGTAGTTGTACTATCAATTTGTGACTTATCTACAGTTTCAGTAACGTGCTGTTTAATAGTACTAGTAGCGCTTGCTTCAACAAGACCAGCACCAGAAAGAATCATGAAACCTTCTGGAGAAATAAGAGCATCTTCCATTGTAAAGGTAACAGTACGCTCACCTTCCCAGGCTACTAAACGAGCATTACCGCGTCCTCCCTGTGCGTATACAGTGGTAGCAGCGCCTTCCATACTGGAAGTCTTTAAAGTGTCGAAATAAATAACTGGCTCATTTCTATAGAAGATTTTATTACCAACCTTCTGAGTTGCCTTAGCCTTTAAAACGACATCGCAAATTTCGCGAACACCAAATTTCATAGGTTATTTTCCTCCTTAATAAATTTAATGGATATTTTTCATCCAGTTTTCCGGTTTGCCATCAGGCTTTCCGCCCGCTAGTCTTGACCGGATATCAATATCCCAATTAATATAAAGCTAATATCTTTCAACAAGGTCAAAAAGTTGGAACATTGTTAAATCCATTAAATCCTGTAGAGACATTGAATCTAAACCTACAGTAAGCATTGAAAGATACTAACTAAATATACTAACATTAGCTGAACCATTTAATTCAGCAACTCTCTATCTACCTCTCATTAATTTATCTGCAATTTTTTTAGCAGTATCATTTGCAGGGTTAAAACCTAGCTCTTGAGACATAGAAGATTTAAAACAAAATATTTCCTTTAAATATTCCTAAAAAATTTCAAAATTTGAATCATCAATCATTACCTAAGTATCACTTTGTAAAATGATAGACCTTGGAGTAAATAAAGTTTTATATTTTGGAAATATAAGAGAAAAAACATTTATGACTGAATCTTTTTTTTCAGCCATTTCTTTTTCTTTCATCATTGTCATAAATATCTAAAAATTATTCGTATTAACTAAAAGACTTTCGCCCTAATTGGCTATTATATTTTTATCAATACAAAGACATTGAACCCCAAGGAAGAAATCTTTTTCACCGACAAAAGCAATCTCTTTTATCTTCGGCTAATGAATTGTAGCCTAAAGTTCTGGTATTGGTAAATCAATTCCGCACATTAAGCCTAAACGTAAATCCATTATTTAGTTCTATCCTAAAAGTCTTTTAAAAATCTTTCTTCATCATTGGGATTTGGCATAAATTTCTTATCTTCTTCTCCATGAATAGCAGTATACATAAGACATAAACCAGCATATTCATCAGTTAAAATAATTTGGCTGCCACCAAGAAATTCCAATTTTCCAATACCTGTTAAATGTGTTTTATCTATCATGCTATCTATTTCCGCAGCAATACGATAAGGACGCAACTAATAATCTTTTAAATGCCACTAATCATAATGACAAACTATATCGAATTCAATAATATTATCTCTAAATTCTGGATTTGTATCATTAGGAATAAAATTATCAAAACTAATTACAACATAATTTAAAACACTACCATCAACGTATAATTTAGGAATTAATTTAATATTTTTCTTAAATAACTAAATCATTTGTTCATCATCCAGATTTGGCTTGTCTATAGCATCTGGGGTAGTATAATACAATAAACGTTTTAATCTTTCATTTTTACATAAATGATTTACGACAATTTCTAAATCCTTTTCCACAGATAAGAAACTGGATTTAGGAATTTTTACTCCATCAATCTTCATAACACCTTTTTCTCCTTAAAACAATGATTGAACAATTATCGTTTTTTTATAATCTCCATATAGTAAATCGAACTATCCACTGTATCCAGAAGTCCAACTTATTTCAACTGTTGGTTTTTTTGCTTCTTTAATAATTTTTAAAGAAACCGGCAACTTTTTATTATTTTTTATTTTCCATTCTAAAACAACTTCACCATCAAAATAATAAGTATAAGTTTTCTTTGGAAAAATAAACGTTTCCCCTATAATATCAGTTGTTGTAGGATTTGGATCAATCGGTTCCGCAATTAAAGAACCAACAGTCTTATCATCTAAATTATCTTCCTACTCATTAATATAATATTCAGTCGCATTGACTTCTAAAATACCAGGCATACTTATGGAATCTACAGCTTCAACACGCCAACAAATTAAATTATCTCCCTCATCCTAACTATCTAAATAAAATTTTGTATACCGCTTAAAATAACTCAAAGTATCTTTATTTTTAGGCATCAAAATATTTAATGAATAATTAGGAATATCTACACTAATTTCATGTTTTTGAATATAATTAATTTTCGTTTCTACAGGACCGCGAATTGCTGCATAAGTAGACTTTTTCTCTCCCTCATCTACCCAATTTATTTTATAAGAGCATTTTCTAATATCTCCTCTAAAATAAGCTAATTCAGTCAAATCCTAAAGATAACAAATCCAATAAGTATTAGTTCCACACCATTCAAAAATATCTCCCGGTTTAAACTAATATTCATTTCCAACAGATAAAATTTTGTCATCATAATCCTATTTTAATTTATTAGGATTAATCAAACACCTAATAGGTTTTTTATATTCCGCATCCTATTTAATAATTTCTGCGGCTTGGTATGAGTTCCATACTGCTCTATCTAAGCTTCTGCGCTTAGATAAAATCATACGCTCTTGTTGGCGATTTCCGCCCATCTGACCGAGCCGAACCGCCATATAATTAACGCCTTCAACAGGGCTACCTTCAAAGGGTGGCTTATCATAAATTCCTAAGCGACCTTGCTATAATCTAAAAGGCTGCTTATTACTATAATCAAACCCTGACGCCATAATTTATCTCCTATAAAAGACTGATAGTTTCAAATACAGTCTTACGATAAAAATTAAAATCAGTATCTTGATTCTACAATCCCTCAAGTTTGTTTAATAACTATAAATAAAGGGGTTCAGCGCTAAAAATCACACTAAACCCCACAATTTCATTTATAACAGTTTCTAGCTATTTATGCCAATCTTCATTATTTTCGCGCATTGGAATTAATTTCCATAATTGATTGGTTAAGCGCAAACAATTTACTTTTATACTCTCTATTGGAATATCAAAATTATATTTAGTAATCATATCGACTTTTAAACACATCCCAATTAGATTCATACTCACCTTTGTTATTTAAACGTCTGCGCTTATATAAACGCTACATATGGTGAGATTGTCTTTGACATTCACCCAACAAGCTTAATAGCTTTGATAGATGATTTGCCTAAGAAGTAAATTTAAAATCAGAGCCACTATATTTCATTCGAGTATTCTCAATTGAAGTGACTTGTCTTTGCGTCCAACCGCGCATCATTAAAATAGCTAAAATATTAATTTCTTCTTCAGTTAGATCACAATTAAAACTGGATCTATCAACTAAAACTTGAGGTTCTTCACCCGGCTCTGGAAGTTCTCCCCATACTGTCCCTACAATAAAATCATTCGGCATAGCATCAGATTCATTAATAGTAGCAACATCTAAATTATAATCTAAAAGATTTTTTCGTGGAAATTCAAATCCAGGAATAGCATCTATTATAAGATTCTATAAATCTCTTAAAGTATCTTCAGGGGTCAATTCCAGATACATGTCATCAGTAACCTTGTTTAGAAAGCGATTATAAACAGTTGAGAATAATGTTCCCACTTAATCGCCCTCCTATAAATTATTTCTTGGAGGAAGTTTCCTCGGTTTTATTAATTACTTTATATCCAGAACCGCTTGTGCGACGACCTTGAGTAGTAGGTTCTTCTCTTACTACACGGCGCTTAACTGCGGGTTCTTTTTCTACAATAGTATCTTCTTCTTTACTAGCGATATCATTAGCAATAGCTTTATCAACATCAAACCCAGTTTTTTCCTTCAAAGCTCTACGCTTATTAATATCAGTAATAGGAAGGCTAACAGATAAATTCTTGATTAAGTCAATAATTCCAATAGGAGCAAAATCAAGAGCATCTAAGAAAGCATCTAATGAGCCATTAAGAATTAAATCAGCAACTTGTTGCTCTGACATATTATATTCAGGTTCAGTATGAACATTAAGAGTATGAGTTACTTCTGGCTCTAAAATTTGTAAAAAATTAGCAATTAATTCGCGGCCGCCTGCCTGATAAGTTAACTTCTCTAGCTCACCAAATGGAATGCGCTTAGTTTCACCGGGCGCAAATTCACGACGCAAATTAGTATCAGGAATAGTATAAACAACTACACTAGTGCTTCTATTTTTTACATTATAAATATCTTCATTATTAATCATTATTCAATTTCTCCTTTTACTCATAAAACAAAAATATGGGGAGAGGGAGTTTAATCCCTTCTCCCCATGGAATAATTTATATTAAATTAGGCCTTGCCATCAAGACGGCCATCATAAGTGACAACCTTACCGGTGACTCCATCATAATTCCAAGTATACATCTGACCGAGAAGTGAAGTATCAACATAAGCACAGATGTTATTAGCAAGCATACAAACTACGCCGACCTTCTTGTAAACCTGAATCTCACGAGAACGATCATAATTATTGAACTCATCAACAATAGTGCCGCCTTCGAAAGCAATCTTTACAGGCTTACCATCAGCGCCCGTAGGAATAACCCAAGCATAACCAGGATCAATAACCTTACGAGTATTGGTTTCATCTTCAAAGCCCTGCTCAAGAATAATAACCTTAGTGCCCTTATAAGTAGCAAGACGACCATTATTCCAAAGCTCGTTCTTCATAGCTTCAGTGTATCTCCAAGCTTCATGAGGAATCATCTTAACAGCGAACTCATAAGTACAATAAATAGTAGGAGTACCATAAGCAGAAGCAATAGTGATCAAACGATCCATAGCAGCTTCATCAAATCCGGCAGCCGCAACGCGGTTAGCAGGAGGAAGCTGATTAATAGAAGATCTAAGAGCAGCAGCGACTTCTTTATAAATAAGTTCATCCATACCATCCATGATAATCTTGGTTACTTCACCGAAATCAACACGACCATCAAGGAACTCTTCGAAGCCAATCTGAGCAGCTCCGCCGATAGCGCTAGTACGTACCTCGAAGGCTTCATTCTCTTTAGGTCCGAGCTTGAAGACTTCATAAATACCAGCAAGACCAACGCGAGTTACAAACTGCTTAGCACGAGCACGATTATTAAGAGGACGACGGAAAATAGGCTTATCACCCTGAGCGAAAGTCTTAACCTCAGCAAACTGATCATATTGCTGAATAACTTTCTTAGGAAGAACCTCATCAAGAGTCTGCTCAATCATAGAGAAAATAAGATTCTTATTTTCACGATAAAGAGCGTAAGTGCCAGCCAACTCATTCATTTCATTACGAAGAGTTTCATTTAAGGCTTCATAACTAAGATTTTTTCCCTCATAACTATAAGCAACAGGAGCAGAAGGATCAGCCTTAGCAACTTGCTTCATAAGAGCAATTAAATTATTTTTATCTAACATTATCCTTTTCTCCTTTCTTACTTAATACGCATTACCTTGACGCCCTTTTGACCATCAGGCATAGTATAAACTTTAACAACCTGCCAGGTCATTGAATCGTCGCCAGTTTTGCTAAGAATACCCTTTGTAGTAGCAGAAGGAGAAAGTTTATCTCCAACAGCAAGAGTCTCTTCATTAATCATATTAGTAGTATAAAGATCACCAATCATGGTCTTAAATACACGAGGAACCATAGAAGTGCCAGATTCCATGAACTTCTCATGATAGATACCTAACTTATGATATGGATCATTAGTCCAATTCATTTCATACATATCAGGAACATCAGTAAGAAGCTTATCATAGTAATACTTTACAGGAACATTAGCAACCTGATGATTACTATCAAGAGTATATTCATTACCATCATAAGTAAACTTGCCGGTTTCATCAACATCATAAACACGACCAGCAATAGTAACAGTCTTTAAACCTTGATCTGCGGAAACGGTCTGATTGATTAACTTATAGGTTTGACCCTTATCATCAACGCCATTCCAGAAACGACCACCATATTCAACCTCGGTATGCTCCCAATCATAAGGGCTATAAACACGAGCCTGATAGTCATCTTTAATCATAGCAAATTCGCAATCCCACTGCTTACTGCCATCATAATGATCACGATAAAGCTTAATCTCGTTATAAACGAGCATCCATTCACCTTCGCCAGTGAAGTTGACTTCGCCAATACCATTACCATTAGCAGCATAGTCATACTTTACAAACTGACCGTTTTCAAGAATCTCAATGTCTTTATTGGCAGGAAGTTGAGCATAGATTTGAGCATTTCTTTGTGCGGAAAGGTGATTAGGCTCGACCTGACCGTAACCAAACTCAACATACTTTGCCTGAGACTTAATAGGAAGATTCTTATTCAAAAAGTCTTTAAACATTTAGTATGTCCTCCTTATTAATTTTTGTTGGCGGTAGCAAAAGCCGCCTTCACCCAAGCGGGCATATCATCATCTTCTGAACCATTATCGTTCAAATTAAAAGTAGTAGCACCATTGGGCTTATTATTTTCGTCAAGGTCGAAACTCACCTTGTTGCGAACACAAATAACAGATAATTTAGCTTCAATATCATCAAGAGAATATTTATCAATATTTTCAACAACATCAGCCTTATCTTCATCAGAAAGCATATAGAATTTAGCAATCATATCTTCTTTATCTTTCTTCTCAGCGGCATTTTTAAATTCAGCAAGTGGAGCAATTTGCTCTTTCAAGCTATTATTTTCAGTTTCAAGAGCCGCGAATTTAGTCTGTAATTCATCATACTGAGCTTTAAGTTCAGTATACTCAACGACGTCCTCAAGAGAATAATTTTTCTTTTTCTTTTTATCATCATTCTCGCCATTGTCGCCTTTATCAGACTTATTAGAGAGTTCCCCGTTATCAGGGTTCTTTTTATTATCATTACCCTCTGATTTATTATCAGGGTTTTGGCCATTAGATTTATTATTTTTGCCCTCTTCCTCAGCCTTTTTCTTTGAAGCATAATCAGTCTCAAAAGCTTCAACATCAGCAAGAGCAAACTGAGGCTCTGCTGCTGGAGTATAAGACTTAGTTACTTCAGTTAAAGCATCAGAAGGAACAAAGCCTTCTACATCGGTAAGAGAAAAGTCCATGCGATAATATTTTTGGTCTTGTCTATTTTGAAGAATAGCAAACTTTTGTCCAGCATCTTCATAAATGCCTTCAATGCGATAAATAGAACAATAACTATTAGGCTCGCCAGGATACTTAGTCTCAACATAAGACCAGAGAGAATTCCACAAACTATCGCCAATTTCAACAGCATATTGTGTAAACACTTTGGGTCCTCCTTCTTTCATAAATTCTTTAAGTTCATTCATCATGGAGAACAAAGTGTTCTTAAAACCATCATCGAATGAAAAATTCACATTGATTTGGGAGCCTTCGAAACAAGGTTCATTTTCTTCTCCCAAAATACAAAGTTTAGAAATAATTGCCTTATTTATAATAAAAAACTAAGGCTTTCCATTACTATCTTTTGCCCACGTAGCATTTAATGTTTTTTCATCAAGCTCCATAGAATGATTATTCCCTTTATCAACTACACGTTTACATTCAGGATACTAACCAGTCCACAAATAACCTTCAGTCATTAAATACTCACGTTCGGCAACACCATCATCCAAAAATTTCTAAAACCAAACTTTAGCTCCAAGATCAACAAAACCATAAGGGCGAGTATTATCTCTCATTCTAAATTCGCCATTAGATAATTCAATTATCCTATTATGTTCTTCAAAATCTTCAGCATTCTCATTAAAAAAGCCAACAATAGGACTGCCAGGAAGGCTATTAGCCATCTCAGTCGCTACATCTTTAGTAATTACGCTTTTGTTACGATTAGGTTTATCATCTACATAACAAACCTTAATTTGGCATTTAGAAATTAAAGGATTTACAGGAGTTATATTTATAAACTCACAAGGTGTATTTAATTTAATACTTGTATGTTTCATAAATCCTCCTTATTTCATTGCTTCTTTATTTTGAATAGTTTTTTCACTTTTCTAATCATCAGGTTTCTCCGGACGTCCTGCCTCGCCATTAGAAGCTTTAGCAGTTCCAGAACCTGAACTTCCTGAATTATTTTGAGTTTTATTATTAGATGATGAACCTTTTAAACCCAAAATATCTTCACTACCCATAGTAGAACTCATAAGAGGAGGAATCATAATTTCACTTAAATGTAAAATCTCATTTTCAAAATGAGCTGCATTAAGAATAAAACTCTACGAATGTCCAAGAGCAATCTAAGACAATAGTTTTGATTGTCCCATTTGTGCTTGTTCTTTATACATTTTAGAAAGTGTTTGATAATTATTCTGAGTAGTTTCTAATAAATAAAATCTAAAATTATATTTCTTATTACTACTCTTTTTTTCAATAATTCTATTAAAGAATATATTAAACTATAAAATTAAACTTCTTATTGTAGATTCATCATTTAATACTGATTTTTCTAAAGCCATATTACCATCAGTATTAAATAAATTCTATGAAATACCTAATGAATTATAGACACTACGTTCAACTTTAGCTAAATCATCTGTCGTTGTAGTAGTATTCTTATCAGACATATCAATAGAATCTACATCAGTAAATGTAGTTAAAACATCTACTCCAATAGCCCTCTATAACATCTAAACGGCATTATTATGGATATCTCTGGCTTCATCAACATCAAATATCAAATCACCATTTTTATCCATTGGGAGCTTTTGGACTAAAATTTTAAGCAGCTTCTACATTTGTTTCTTGCGGTCAAGGTCTTGCGCTGCATCTAAATCCATAATAGTAGGAATGGAATTTACAAAAATAGGAACATCACTATTATTAATATTAAATTTAATACAATTTTCTGGCTCAAGAACATACCAACTACCAGTATGCTAGCATCCAACCGCTTCTTCTAAAGCAAGTTTTCCTTGCTTATATAAAACATAACCTTTAGCAAATTCTTCTGGGAATAATTTTAATACTTTTAAGCGGTAATTCATATCTCTAAAAGTATCAAAAAATCGCATATCAAATTCGACAACTGGGGTATTATTTACACTATAGCGTGTTCTACAATATCTAACTGGCAATTCTTGTAAAATTAGATTTTTCTCTGAAGGAACTATATATCCATAATAGCATCCATTTTTAACGACTTGTAAAGCAATATCTCCGCAAATCTTTTTAATATAACTATTATCAAAATAATTCAACATTCTATAAAAATCTTTTAAAACTTTTTCTTCTTTTACATTATCATCATAAGTTTCGGCTGCAATATACCAATCATAGCGATATAAAAAAGCAACATAATTACAAACTCGTTGATATACACCACTTATATCATAATAAAAATTAGAAATATATCGTAAAGCATTTAAATCTCTTTCTGCGAGAGCGCGAAGTACATCAGGCTTTGTAATAATACGATTTTGACCTGGGTATCTAATTTTACTATAATCACCAAGTTTTAAAATAGCATCATCTAAAGTTTTTGTGCCAACTTTTATTTTTCTATTGGCATAATCCATAGTGTCATTATAATTATATTCATAACGACTATTATAAATATCAAAACCTTTAGCGTGAATCTAATCATTACGATCTTGCGTATCCAAAGTTCCACCTCCTTTAATAACCTGCCAATTTCATTATATAATCATAAGAAATAAGGTTTTCGTCGGTATATGGAATCTCTATTAATCTAAAATCATGTAAAGCGCAAAAACGTCTTTTTTGATTATCATTATATTGCTACTGGTATAAACCGCGTTTTCCACCAAATTTAGAACTGGCTTCATAATGCTATTTTCCCTAATACTCAATAATGAAATCAATTTTTCCATCATCATCAAATATAACAAAATCAAAACGAAGCGGGCGCCCGCTTGGGCTTTTTAAATCTGGAAAAATATATTCCATTTTAAAAGGTAGTCCTGCTTCTTCTAAGATTTCTTCAATTTTAATTTCTCCTCTTGAAGCACGCATTTTCCACCCTCCTTAATTTAAAAAGCACCAATCAGCCGCATTAAACTTTTTACGTTTTTTCTTTTTATCTTCTTCAAGTTTTAAATAATATAATCCATATTCAAAAGCCGAAAATTTATCTTTACGAATTCCGCGATTTGCCTATTTTAAGATAATATTAATACCTTCATTTTCTTCGCGTAAATTCATCATTTCTTCTTTTAATATGGAGGTTAAAGTAAATGGTTTTAAATAATCTGCCCTTTGTTCAGAAGTCATTTTTGAACCTTTTTGAGTAGCTAATAATTTTTCTTTAGCCGTTCTTTCATCTATTAAGAATTTTACCTTACCCGCTTGTAATTGAGTCTGAGCATTAGCATGACATTCAGTATTTATTGGAGCATTTGCTTTAATAACATACATAGCATCAAATTGAGTATTTGGTGTGCGATATTTTTTATAGTATCCATCATCATCATTCTCAACACCAAAATCAGGTAAAAATTCACCATCTTCATCATTTTGAGATTTTACCATATAATCTAAAAGTCCAATACCTAAACCATTACCATCTATAACCAAAGTTTTAGCTTTATATTTATAAAATAATTTCTTTAATTTAATAGCCTAATCTTCAAAATGGTCATCTGACATAGTATACATATTTACTAAAGATTTAATAGCTGGACCTTGAGCTTGTGGTGTTACTTTAAATACACAAACTACTGAATCGCATCCTTTACGACCTACATCTACAGAAAGTATATAATAAGCTTGCGCGCCCGCGCGTCCAGAAGCTTCATACTCAGGCTATAACAGTTTTCTATTTCTATCAAAATGCTCTCCATTAAAGAAAGCATCCTCGACCGTTCCTGACCATTTAGATTCATATTCACGTTCGAATGAAGCTTCATTATAAGTTCCTTCATTCTTTTGGTCAGTAATAAATGTTTTACTTTGTAATCCTACTGCAACAGGAGTTCGCCAGGTTCCTCCTAATACCATACAACGATCGGGCTAAGTCACCATACGAACTAAGAAACCAATAAGTCTATCATAAGGGAACGTGCCCTTATAACCAGCAGTAGTAATATAGATTTGTGATTTATTTAATGGCTCTTGTTCATTGGTAGTGCCATCTTTAGCTCTACGAGAAATTGCCATAACAGGAATAATAACTTCACGAAGAATGGCATCATCAATACCAACACATTCTTCCATTAGTCCACCATGACGACGCTGACCACGAGTGCTTTCACGAGCTGCAAGGTTATCCAAAACTGAACCATTTTTAAATACATATCTAACTTTATCTTTTCCTTCAAGAGTTTTTCCTCGACTCCAATCAATTTCTCGATTAAAGCTTGGAACAAGTTCACATATTTCTTGAACTTTATCATGAAGAATACTAGCGCCTTGTTCTTTACCTCCAGAAGTAACGAACAAATGCGCACCAGGATATAAAATACATCTAATCATTAATGCCATAACAGACAAAAATGATTTAGAATAAGCACGAGGAAAAACCGCATAAACATATTGATAACGCATAACAGAACGAAGAAATACTCTCTAATAAAAATAGAAATTAAATTCTCCATCTTTTATTTCAGTGCGTCTTCCTCGCACCATAAAATCTACAAATAAATCAGGATACTCTCTCCAAAAGGCAACGTATTTGCGGATAGTGGGCATTACCGCTTCTACTCGTTCCGGTGATAGACCTATTTTTTTACGGCTATCACTTAACTACAGTAAATCTTGTAATGCCATTATTTATCCAAACTCTATAAGAACTCATTATCTTGCGCGGACTCCTATTCTTTAAAATCCTCAAAATCCGCGTAATCACTATCTTTGATAGTTCTTTCAAGTTCTTCAATACTTAAATCAGCATCATCAACGATATCACTTTCCGCGTTCTTTGCTTTCTCTTCATCTTCTTTAGCATTTTCGCGTAAAGCCTTTTCTACCATTGTGCTAATATTAGTTTCGTCTTCAATAAGAGTGCGAGTATAACGTTGCATATCTTGGATAGTTAAATCCACTTTATCATGTGGCTATTCAACATAATATCTTTCAATATATCCTTCTTTTTCACATAATTCAATTAATTCACCAATTGAATCAACAAATTCACCTGACTCCGCTTTGTTTTGAGCAGCGGTAAATTTACCAGACTTCATCAAGCTATCGTATACTTTGCTCATCTTTTGGAAACCTTCAATATCACCAATATCGATCAATTGATTTGCCTTTAAAGATGTCTTACATATTAGTTTTAGCGTATCTTTATGTCCGGCACCTTGAATATCATAAGAAGCCATCATTTCTTCATACAATTGTTCAAGCTTAACCCATTCTTCAGGTTTATAAGTTTTGCCCCATTTAAGCCTTAAATAAGTGCGGTCTTCATCAGTTAAGTCTAACTCTTGTTCCACTTCACCACTCTGTTGTGCGAAATAATCTTCCGTAGGGGCATTAGGTGGTGGAGCATAAACCGGCTCTTTTAGTTCTCCTTCTGGAATAGCAATAGAACTTTTTCCAATAGCGGTTGCAATCTATTGAGCATCATATCCTTGACGCTTCATAGTTTGCTCTAATTTATTATTCGCCATCTACTATAAAAATTCTGTATCTTTCCAACGATAATCTTTAAACTATTTGAGTTTCATTTTTGACAAATAACGTCCAATAATCGTCATACCGGTCATAGACTGCGGATCGCGCCCATATTTTTCCATTAATTTATTCCATTCATCTGGAACATAAGGAACATCCGCCTCTTGTAAAATCCATAAATAAGTATCTGGATTCCAATTATCGACGTGCATTGTCATACATTTTTTGCACACAGGAAATTTACCATCATTAGGATATTTTTCTAAATTATTAGATGAATAGAATTCCGTGCTATTCATTGTACGATTACATTTTTCGCAATAATATGTTTCAGCCATAAATAAAATATTCTCCTTTCAACTATTTATTATAAACAAAAGGACAATATTAAGATTTTTTGGCCTTAGAATTTCGACAACTTTTACAAATACTATAAAAGCCATCTTTACTTGTTTTATTTTTACTAAAATATTTATTATGAGCTAACTTTATTTTACCACAACGACTACATTTTTTATATTTACCTTTTTCAACATTTAAATAATAATTATCTAAATATTCGTCTTCCGCAGTCGAAGCAATTAATTTTGGAATTTTATTACGCCATAAACTTGAAATATATTCAAGGCTGTGCTTAATACCAAATTCCATTTGTATTTTCTCTTGAATGTCAATATTTTGTAAACCATCAATTTTATATTCAACGATTCTATCATAAAGAGGATAATTAGCTAAAGCTTTATCACAAAGCTTATCAAAATCCTCCATTAAGTACCATAAGTCTTTATCATATTCGCCCCAACTATCTTGCTTTAATCGGGAATAATTACATAAAACCGCAGAACATATTTCAGGTCTTAATAAACTAATTCCATCAGGAATGGGAAAACCATCATCATCAAAAATAAATGTTTTATCATCTAATGGAATATAAGACTTTGATCTGGTTAATTTTGTAGGCACTATTGGACGACGATAAGCATTTTTCATAACATACTAATCTTTGCGCATTTCAATAAGAGCCTTTTTAATAACAAAAGCATCTTTACCTTCTGTTACTTTTAATTTAGCCTCCCAAACATTAATGGCTTCTCTTAACTAATTTAAACTTGGTATCTCTTCTAAATCTTTTTTTGTAATTGTAATATGTGGTTGAAATATTGTATTTCTATTATCTGTAATTAAATTATAAATTCCATCTTCGCCATTTTCGAGTTGGGAAACAAGACCTTCAAAAGAAGTCTCACGCTTATTAACTGTAGCCATACGATTATCAGTTAATAATTTTTTCTCCTTTTTTTCTTGTTTCTCCATACAAAGAACCAAATAGTCTGCTAAAATTTCTAAATACTTTTCAGGCGGATCTGGATTATCAGCCAAAATTTGTTCGACTAATTGATTTCTTTCTTCTGGAGTTTGTAAAGAATAATCAAGTTTTATCATTTTTTACCTCCAGTCTATATTTATATTATACTCGAAAAAATTTTTTTTGTCAAGTTTCATTTAAAATTTTTTCTTTTTATATTTAAAAATTTTTTTAATAAAACAAATAACTTTTGCCCAAGCACGCTCTACGACTTGACATTTCTTTATTTTTATTTTATTATTATTATAAGAAAAAAGAAAAGGAGTATTTATGGAAATTATTTTTATCGTATTATTGAGTTGTGCATTAGTAGCATCACTCCTTTTTTTATGGTTATATAGAAAAGCTTTTTGGGTATTATACCAAAAAATGGCAAATTAGCAAAAAGAATTAAACAAATGGCCAATCGCGCAATATGAGTGTATGCTATTGTTAAATATATTTTATAATTATGATTTTGAGGGAAAAGCAGTAGATTTTTCGCGATATGAAACGCAAGGATTAATTGTTTATAATTGTTTCTATGATGCGAAAAATAGCCCAAAAGGAATTACAAATGATGGAATTGTTTCATCATTTTATAAATAGGCATTTGTATATGAATTAGATGATGGAACATTTGAATGGGAGGATATTGAAGATGAGGCGGAACCAGCCTTTTGAAGTAAGAGGGATAGATGCGGTAATATTTAGATTAGAACAAGAATATTTTAACGCCACAAGAGATAAAGACCCTTTTGTAAGAGATTGGAAATTATTTAAAACAATACGTGTTGAGCAGAAGGATAATGGGTCAAGAACAATTACTTATAAACCTTTATCAGATGCGGAAAAGGCTCAATTAAGCACCAAAGAAGAACAAGAAGAATACCAGTTAAATAAATACAAATATGTATTAGAACACTTAATGGAAAAATATGATATAAATACTATTAATAGATATATTGATAGTTGTAAATATAAAGATAAATTAATCAAATATATGGAGGAAAAATTAAATGCGGAAACCACTAAGTCCCTTGAAGGCAGTCGCTAAAAAGTATCAGCAGAAAGCTACTTATTCTGCTACTTCTGGATTATATACTCTTATGTGGGGTGAGAAGCCTAAAAGATGTAGAAAAAAGAAATCGTAATTTAAAATTTTAAATTATTCTTCGTAATCTGAAATTGAAAATTGATTTATTCTTCGTAATCTGAAATTGAAAATTTTAAATTATTCTTCGTAATCTGAAATTGAAAATTGATTTAGATTGCGTTTTGACCAGGCAAAAGAAAAAACGATGAATAAAAATTTATTTTTCCCGAAATACACCCCCCCCATGCAGGTTTTATTCATTTTTGAGTGAACAAAAATGCAAAGGTATGATGCAAGGGTGCCGCCCGGCGGTAGATTGCACAAAAGCCCGCCCCGTACAAAACAAATCTTTGTGCAATCCGTCAATTGTATTCCATGGCTGAATCTGCTACCATGTAACCATGCTGAACGGCGGAACACCGAACAGCAAAATACATGAAACGAGGATTTACAAAATGACGAACAACAAAATTAAAAAGATGTGCGAGCTTTCTGCGCAGATAGACGCGCTCAAGGAACAGCTAGAATTGCTCAAGGCAGAAGCCCGCGAGGAAGCTAACGGCGAAAGCGTTACTTTTACTTACAATAAGTTTACTGTTATTGTTGGCAAGGGTGGCAAGGCTACTGAAACGCTCGACACGGTAATGTTCCGCAACAAAGCGCCGAAACTCTACGCCGAGTGCTTTGATAAGTACAAAAAAGTCGGCGCGCCGCGTGCGGCTTCCGTTACCGCAAAAATTGCAAAGTGAGGGCGCAAGCCCTCACTCCCCACAGAGGGAACATACCTACATATAACACGATAGCGCAAAAAGCGCGGGAAGGGCTACACAATGAAAATTCAGGGCTTGCATAAATATGATGCTGTCACCATTAACGCAATGGCGGAAGATGCTTGGGATATGGTGCGCGAGGGACGCAAACTGGTTATCAAAGACTTAGAGGAATACCATTGTCTTATCGGGTGCGGCATAAGAGACTTTACAGTAGCCGCATGGCGCAAGTATAAGGCGTCTCTCGAAGCTGTCCACCGCGAGGAAGAGCTGGCTATGGATCTTTCCATCATAGCGAACCTCTGGAACAAGACGCGCTTTAAAGTGGTGGATTATTCCATCAATGATGGAGAAGACACTTACGATTATACCGCATTTTTTCTTTCATCTGGTGAACGGGATAAGTTTGAGCGCGAGAGCCTTGAAAATGGCTCATCGCTTACCGTGGTAAGCACCTATGAGTGTACCATCGACCAACTGCCTGAGGATGTCCACGATGACTTCATCAGTGAGCTATTCAGCGAGTGGATTTAACCCACTCGCTCAAAGAGGGGAGCATAGGTAAAGCTATCTCAAGCACACTTATGCTTATTGCTGTTGTCACTATCGCCACTAATCTATAAAGTAAGAAAGAGGTAAAACAAAATGAAAAACGTTTCCAAAATCATCACCATGGCCATTGCCATTATTCTCTCCGTGTCTTTCTTCGGATTCCACGACCACACTACCGCGGAAGCCTGCGAGGAAGCGCCGCAGTCCTACGACCTCACCGCATTAGATGAATGGTGTGGCGCGGGCACAGAGAGAGGAAGCATACGCTTTATCGGCGCAGAGGTCGCTTCCCGAAATGGTAACACCATCACGCTACTGGACGAACGCGGCAACCAATGGGAAGTTGAGAATATGACCATTGATGATAATGATTTTCTGCTTTTGTGGATAAACGACAATGACACAGATGATATAGCAGATGATGAAATAATCAAGGTGTGGAGAGAAGCTTATTAAGTCTCTTTCTATTTTTGCATATTATATATGAATAAATATACAACAAATATGCAATGAATATACAGGAATAATCATACATATGCATTTGGCCGGCGCGCTGTGGGCCGCAGCGCGCCGAGTTTTGCAATAGTTATATTGCACAAAAATTTTGAAACCATTTTGTGTATTATGCCAGTCGCCTTTATACACCTGAAAATGAATATTTATACATGAATATTTATACAGCCCTGATGAATAAATATTTTTTTCAAAAACCTATTGACATTCAGTCCAAAAGTGGTATAATAAAAGCATCAAACGAAAAGGAGATACACCACAATGACTAACAAGGATTTTCTCAAGACCCTCTCGCTCGAAAAAACGCGCCTCGAACATGAGCTTACCACTGCCACGGAAAAAGCCGATGGCCTTGACGATAAAGAAACGCTCGCTTGGGCGGCAGTCGTCACTATGGAACACGCTCCAGAAGAAGACTACACCCGTGAACAGTGCGAAGCTATCTATGACACATATGAACAGGCAATGCGCGCAAGTGAGGAACAGGCCGACTATGTAGAAGAAATTGAAAATACAATCGAAAAAATCAAATCGTTAATGGAAATGTACGAGGATTAAACCTCGTACATTTTTTTATAAATGGTATTGACAAACGCCCTGTTATCTGCTATACTATTGGTACAGTAAAGAAAAGGAGATAATAAAAATGTATGAATTCGAGTTTATCAACAAAATCACTAATGAGCATGACATTCGACAGTCGTTATACTCCAAAGCTCCGGATCTCGGTCCGGACTGGGAGCTTGTTTTTACTGAGTATGTGGAGGAATATTAAAATGAGTTTACATGATGGTTTAGTTTTACTTTTCATTTATACCGGTACAATCGGCGCGGGCGCGCTCATTGAATGGGCAGAAAAGAAACTGAAAAAGAGAAGTTGAAAAACTTCTCTTTTTTTTCATTTTACCTATTGACAAACTCCAAAAGTGTGCTATAATGGTAGTATCAAAAGAAAAGGAGCTTTTCAAATGAAAACATACAACATCATCGACGCTGAGACTAAGGCCACCGCAGTTTTCCATGTCGCAAAGAATGAAAAACTTTTAGACCGGCTCGAAGAAACACTCTATATCACACAAGAATTAGAGCCGTATTTCAGAGATTGGAAGTCGCATCTTGCGATTTTTGGTTGGGCTGATTTTAGTTACCATTGTGTTGAATTTTTCCGCGTGTCCTATGACTGGGCTGACTCGCCGATTGAGGTTAAACCAATCGACTATCCGGTGAATAGATTGGAGCAGTAATACTCCAATCTTTTTTCAAACTTTTTTGAAAAACCTATTGACAAGCCCCTCCCCATATGGTATAATACAATCAATCCAAGAGGAAAAGAAAGAGGTAAAACAAATGCTTATCAAAATGTCAAAACACGCCACGCAAGACCGTATTGACCGCCTGCGCTTCATCTACGATAATGTAGGAATCGGCGAACCGTATATCGACAGCATTGAGGACGATGTTCTCTACACTATCACCACAACCGGTATTCTTCTTATCCGTAGCGCCAAGGACGGCACACTCATTACAGCCTATATCGCGGATATTAATAAAATCACCGCGATATGGAGAAACAAGCACGGCGAGCGCCCCATGCCTGACAACCTTTACAAGCGTGTTCTCGCAAATGCGTTCTTTGATAGAATGTGGAATAAACAGGAAAAGGAGAAAAAGAAAAATGTTCAGTAAAAAAAAGAAGCCTTTTAACCCATATGAGAATCGCGCAGACGAAATGCTTTATAAAGTTTGGGGGAGAGCGCGACCGCCTACTTGAAAAGACAAGGCAAGCCATTACGCGCGTAGGAGTGATTAACCTCTATCCCGATTGCCCCGACCGCAAGAAAGCCGTCTCTGACGCTGAAAAAACAAAGCACGCCTTAATTGTGACTATTGGAGCATACGACACCGCACGCATGGAGTATAATAACTACATCAAAAAATATGCGGAAAAGTTTGATAGTCCCAAAGCAGAATGGACTACCACGAGCCATGAAATTATTGAATGGGCTTACAAATACTATTATAAAGGGTGAATGAAATGAAAATTACTGTTAAGCATAGCAACAAAATGGTTGCATTTGAAGACCTCCCCGAGGGTATGATTTTTCAAGACCCCGCTTCGGGAAATGTCTATTACATCAAAATCGCGTCAGTGGTTGATGAAAATACCGGTGCAGAAGAATGGAACGCTCTCAATTTGGACACTTACAATCTCGACTGCTTTGGCGCGCCCTGCATGGTTCGGCCTGTCTACGACGCGGAACTGATTATTCCCTGATAAAACCGAACTTTTGTTCGTGTTTTTTCTCCCCCTTTCCTATGGCTTTGGCGGTTGTGCCTGAAACAACCGCCACCTTTTCCAAAAAATAAATTAAAAGGAGATAAGAAAAATGAAAAATGAGAAACTTAGTGAAGTTGTTAAGGCTGTCTGCGCTTGCGCCCGCTTGGAAGTTAAGACCTCTGACACTAACAGTCAGTATGTAAAGAATATGCTTGAACGTATCGAGCTTCTTGAAAATAAGCTCGTTCCCATTCTCGCCGACCTTGAAGCGTAAAAAACTAAATAAAAAAATCACCCAATTTGGGTGATTTTTTTTTGTTTACTTTCACTATTGACAAAGTTCCTTGAATGTGATAAAATTGTCGGCGCGCGGACGATTGTGGCGCGCCGAGTTTTTTGTCAAGAGGTAAGTTCAACAAATTTTCGCACGAATTTTTGTATAAAATGCCAATAGACAAAAATCCTATAATGTGATAAGATGTATACAACAAATAAAGAGGGATTAAAATGATGGTTGCATGGTATTGGTTGATTCTCGCGTTTTGTGCGGGTATTGCGTTTGCTACAATCACCGATGAGTGGTGTGAATGGGAAAACACTTTAACTGATGTTCTCGCATGGATTGCTATGATTATCGGCTTCGTTCCTTTGGCTTTCTATTGCATATTTCTCAAACTAACGGTTTTCCACCCCACAACGCCTGAGAAATTTGAAGAAGTCAAAAAGGTTAGCGGAGAAACTTGTAAAATCTATCGAGTATGCGGAAACGTGTATTTCTGGATTGACCTTGAAGCAACAAAAATCTATAACAAGGTCTTTTTTGTCCGAGTAAAGGAGACTGAAAACAATGTATGAGGAAGTTAATACTTTGCGCTTGATTGACTGGTTGCGCGCTTGGACGGAAACCTTTAATGACTGCGCTTGTTGTCCTTTGTCCAACGAGTGCGACCGCAGAAGCATCAGCTATGAATGTGCTGATGACCTATTAGAAAAATTAAAAGAGTAAATTAAAAACTCTCTATTGACATTTCTATTATAATATGATATTATTATAATAGAAAAAGGAAAGGGTGATAATAATGAATACAATTCTTCTGTTCGCGCTTTGCACGGCGGTGAATGTGATTCTGTCAACTATCAAAAGCATTTTGACTGTCAAAGGCGGAAAACTTAGCGCGTCTTTCATCAACGCCATCACTTATGGTTTTTATTCCTATGTGATTGTGCTGACTTCCGCGGACGGCATGCCTATTTGGTTAAAAATGGCTATTACTGCCGTTTGTAATTTCATAGGCGTTTACTTTGTTAAGTTGATTGAAGAGAAAGCCCGCAAAGACCGATTATGGAAAATCGAATTTGCTGTTTCTGCGGATTATAACGCAGACATTGTGAAGTTAATGGTAACTGACCATGACATTCCGTGTAATTATTTCTATGCGGGTAAATGGATTATGTTTAATTGCTATTGTTCCACGCAGGAGCAGACAAAAGCAGTTAAGGAAATTGCGCATACTTGTAATGGAAAAATTTCTGCTTACGAAAGCAAAAATCTTGAATAAAGGGCTTGACAAAAGCCTTTTATTTTGCTATACTTAACGTATCAAATGAAAAGGGGAAAATTAAAATGAAAGCTACTGGTATTATCCGCAGAATTGATGACCTTGGACGTGTGGTTATTCCGAAAGAGTCGGTGTACAATGGCGTCAAATTCCGGTCTGCGTCCCATCGCAATCTATGATACTACCGTGAAACTGCGGGGTATGGAAAACTATCCGGCCTATGTTCCGACCCAGTGGGAATTTGAAAGAAAGCCATTTGTTTTCAATAACACTTATGGTGTTTATCCGGTTTGTGCGGACGGCGACCTTGTGGGTTATGCAGTTTGCGACCAGCAGGACATGGGTTGCGAAATGGACATGATTGTCCGCTATCTCAGCATTGTGTCTGAACGTTAAAAATATTTTGAGACGAGATAACTAAATCTCGTCTCAAAATTTTATTTATTTTGCCTATTGACAAAAATCCAATAGTGTGATAAAATGGCCGGCCGTTTGCGCCTGCCACGGCCGGAAATTCCGTTATACCACCATCTCAGCAATTTGTCAATAGGAAATTTAGCCAAAAGTCCAACTAATTATTTTCCCGAATTTGGGCATTTTACCAATAGACAAAAATGTAATAATCTGCTATACTATGGATACAGTAAAGGAAGGGGATACAAACAATGTATTACACTCACGATTTTTGCTTATTCCTGTGAAAGTCTCGGGTGGGACTCTTTCAATATCATATACGCTATTCCTGTGTTGATTTTGCTTAATTTCTTATCTTTCGTATATTAAGAAAGACCGCGAAAATTTTGAAAAAAACACTTGACAAGCAAATCCGATAGTGGTATAATACAAGCATAGTAAAGGAAGGGGTAAGCGCTATGAGTAAACCGAAAACTTATGAGTATGAGGGAAGAACCTTTGAGGTCAAGGCATACAGTGAAGAAGCATATAGGGATTTTTTATTCATCTGTGTCTATGAAGTTATCCGCCCTAATCGCAAATTCTTTGGTCGAACTCGGTTCTTTTGCGAGGACTTTGTTCTTCTCGACCAATATCTTTCTATTGACGACGCGGTAAAAGACGTTATCGCACGCGGTCTTTGGCGGGAAGAACATAAAAAGTTTGCCAAAGACCAATGGAAAGAATGGATAAATAAAGCAAAAAATTGCTAAAATTTCTCTTGACAACTGCTCAAACGTATGATATAATACAGATACAGTAAAGGAAAGGGATAAACGCCTATGAAAATCACTTACATCAAGTCCCATGTTGTAACCACTCGACGCTCCATCAACTTTGACATGGACGGCACTATCGCTGACCTCTACGGCGTCAAGGATTGGCTTGCGCTTCTCCGTTCGGAAAATCCCACGCCCTATCGGACTGCCGTTCCTATGTGCGACATGTCTGAATTGAATGAGGTTTGCGAACTTCTCCGCGCCGAGGGTTGGGAAATTAATATCATTACTTGGCTCTCTAAGGATTCGAGCGAGGAATACAAGAACGCCGTTCGTGAAGCAAAGCGCGCTTGGCTTGAAGAGCAAGGCTTCCATTATGACCACTTCCACGGCGTCCAGTATGGCGCGACTAAGGCCGACAGCGTGCGCGACCGCTACGACGTGTCCATCTTGGTTGATGATAATGAAAAGGTTCGGAATGGTTGGCACTTGGGCGCTACCATCGACCCGACCGCAGTAAACATTATCGAAAAACTTTCGGAACTTTTGGAGAAAAGGGCTTGACAAAGCCCTACTCCTATGATATAATAACTACATCAAATGAAAAGGGGGAAATAAAATGATTGTTCTTTTGATTCTGCTGTCTCTCGCTGTTTCGTTTCTGCTTACCTCTGGTTTGGTTTGGCTTCTCTGTTGGCTTCTTCCCGCCCTCGGTATCACTGCAATCGGCACTTTCGTTATCGTGTTCTCGTGGAAGTTGGCACTCGCGATTTGGATTATTCTGTTTCTTCTGCGTTCGCTCTTTACGGCCGGTTCAAAGAGGTGATAAAAATGATGCCTTATTTTTGGCTTACCCTTGGCGTTCTCGCCAAAGTGACCGGACGAACTGCCGGTGGTAATTACCGTTATGAAACGGTTGTCTCTAAGGAACTCGGACTTGTGACCGCAGATTGGATTAATACCCATCTGCTGTGAGGTAAAAATGCTGTATTTGATGATGGATAATTTAACCAATAGCCATTTGGTTAAAGTTGGCTATTCTGACGGCACTAAAAACCTCGCAAAGCGTCGTAAAAGCTATTATAGCCACAATCCAAAAGCGATAATGCGTAGCACTTGCGCCGGAAGTCGAGACATGGAAAATTCTTGTCATCTGACTTTAAGTGAGTTAGGCAATCGCATTAGTGGCACAGAATGGTTTGAAGTGTCCGCGGATTTGTTTAATTCTCTTTATACCGAGGGAATGGCATTTTTCAGACCAAATCATAAACCAATTCATTTCTTAGAAGAATTTTGAAAGAGGAAATAAAAATGAAAGTAAATTTTGGCCCTAGGGGTCAGCTTCAAATTATCAACATTCTCAGCGGTGGCACGTTCACCACCCCGCGCTCCAATAGCGTCGGTATGGGAATGTATCTCAAAATTGACAGCAACAACAACACGCCGTTTGTCCGGTCGAGAGGTTCGCAGTATTGCTACGCGGTGAATCTTGAAACGGGTCAGGTTCGCGAGTTCTCGCGCGACAAGATGGTGACGCTGGTCAAAACCGAGGTCAATGTGATTGGCTAAAAGAAAATCTCCCCAAAAATGGGGAGATTTTTTTGTTTACTTTGACTATTGACAAAATCATCTGAATGTGATATAATGGGCCGGCCGTTTCCGCGCGCTACGACCGGAATTTACCATTATACACCCCACCAGCATTTTTGTCAAGAGAAATTTCGCACAAATTTCAATTTTATTTTTTCCCGTTATTTGGTTATTTTACCAATAGACAAATCATTACCAATCTGCTATACTACATAATGTCAGGAGGAAAGAGTAAGACCTACGGAAAGGCAGTTCCCTTGACCATTATACCAAAATCCGACGGAATGTTCCAAGCGTGGCGTGCCGAACAAACTTTCAAAAAAGTTTGAAAAACCCCTTAACAAACCGTTCAACGTAGGGTATAATGAATACATCAAATGAGAGAGGTAAACAAGATGATTTTTGATGCTCGTCCACCGCCTTAAAAACTAATGGCTTAGTAAAATGACTTGACTTAAAGATTATAGATAGAGGTATAAACAAGATGTATAGTAATAAACCTCGCGACCGCCCCTAAAAAAAAATTTGCAAAAACTATTGACAACCTGCTCCTGCCTATGATATAATAACTACATCAAAGACAAGGACAGTCTTAAAAACCGGAAAGGAATTGATACTATGGCTACTTCTACTACTACGACTAAGAAGCTCACCAAGCGCGACCGTTTCGAGGCTCTGCTCAAAATGAGCGAGGTTCAGATGAATCCTGATATGGTGGCGTTCATTGAGCATGAGATTGAACTGCTCGCCAAGAAGAACGCGGGTGACAAGAAGCCCACGGCCAAGCAGATGGAGAATGACGCCGTGAAGCAGGTCATTCTGGACGAGATGACCGCCAACCCTAACAAGCTGTATACGGTGACTGACCTCATCAAGACCGTTCCCGAGCTTGCGGAGTATACCAATCAGCGTGTTTCCGCTCTTCTGCGCCAGATGATTGACGCAGACACGGTTGTCAAGACGGTTGACAAGCGCAAGTCCTACTTCTCCCGTGTGTAAGAGAAAAGGGCAGGGGATTTTTTATCCCCTGCCCCGCAAAAAAACTGTTGACAAACCAATAGCAAAGTGCTATACTATATTTAGAGGTTGAGAGAACGATGGTAAACCTCAATCTACTTTTCCAATAGGAGACGATAAAATGGGTATTGATAGGCGCAGAAACTACGGCATTATGCTGGACACGGAAACCGCAAACACCATTCAGGACGGCGATAAGCTGGATATGTCAAATGTGCTTCCCTATGACTTCGGTTGGGCAGTCATTGATTCCAAGGGGAATGTTTATGAAACTCATTCTTTTGTGAATCGCGACATTTTCTGCTACGAACGCGACCTCATGCAGTCCGCATACTATGCCGATAAGATTCCCCGCTACGTCGAGGACATTAAGAACGGCACTCGCATTATGGCTGACCTTTACGAAATTCGTCTTGCGTTCTGCGATTGCGTCGAGCGTTATAACTGTTCTTTTGTCTGCGCTCATAATATGCGGTTCGACCTTAACGCCTGTAATAACGCGCAAAGATGGGACACGAAAAGCAAGTATCGCTATTTCTTCCCCTACGGCCTTGAAGTTTGGGACACGCTGAAAATGGCGCGACAGGTTATCGGCAAAATGCCCACTTACCGCGACTATTGCGAAAAGAACGGCTACAAGACCAAGAACGGGCAGCTCCGTTTCACCGCAGAAATTCTTTACCGCTTTATCAGCGGTGAAGATAGCTTTGATGAATCCCACACAGGACTTGAAGATGTTCTGATTGAAGTTGAGATTCTGCGCTATTGCGTCCGACAGCATAAGAAAATGGAAAAGTCCCTTTTCAAGACCCCCACGGTGGAACGTCCCAAGCCAACCGAGTTTCAGCGCGCGCTCATGCGAAACATTAAGGAAAATCCCATGATGAACATGAGCTAAAAAAAATAGGGAATAGGGCTTGACAAGTCCTATTCCCTATGGTATAATCAATGTATCAAATGAAAGAGGTGTTTTACATGACTGCTAAACAAGTCCTTTTTGTAGTCCCCGATGACAATGATCCTCACATGGGCATTTTAATCGACCATGACTATATTATCGGCGGTCGGTTCAGAATTACGTCATGGAATGTGGAATGATTGAACTCTTTACCGAGGATTATAATTCCACGCTGGACGCTGATTCTTTTAGGATTCCCGGCGAGATTAACCTGCTGGACTAAATAAAAAACTGCCCAAAAATGGGCAGTTTTTTTTGTCTATTTTGCCTATTGACAAACGCGGATTTTTGTGATAAAATGGGCGGACCGCTAACGCATGTGGCGGTCCGAATTTTCCATTATACCACGCCCCGCCAATTTTGTCAAGAGAAAAGTTGCACAAAAGTGAAGAAAATTTTTTCCCGTAATTTGGTTATTTTGTCAATTGTATTCTGTGGGCAATCTGCTATAATAGATAATGTCAAGAGGGGAACCCCTGAGCCACAGGTCGGCGTGGGGCTACGGTTGGAAGTAGCAATAGACCGTTCACCTATTACGTTAAGGTCTCTTCGGAGCGGAACGCACGGGATAAAAGAAAAAATTCATGAGTTTTTTCTTGAAAACCTCTTGACAAATCCCAGCGAGTGTGCTACAATAGAAAATGTCAAGAGGGAGTAGCCCAAGAAATTCGAGGGCGCGCGACCTTGAGAAAGTATAGGAAGTAAACATAATACACCACGTTGTAAAGCCAAACGTTGAACGCGAAAGTGAGTTTGATTGAACCAACTATCCTCGAAGCATTTTTGCTGACAAATAGATTGAATCAACAAACAATATATTATCCGTCAGGTCGGGGTAGTAATTCGTGTGAAAAGTTTGCGAAACCTCTTGACAAGCACTCTAAAATGTGGTATACTCAATAATATCAAAAGGGTAGCGACCTACCGCCAAAGAAAGGAATTGATACTATGTCTACTTCTACTGTTAAGAAGCTCACCAAGCGCGACCGTTTCGAGGCTCTGCTTAAACTGTCCGAGGTTCAGGCTGACCCCGCCATGGTTGAGTTTATCAATCATGAGATTGATCTGTTGGCTCGCAAGAACGCGGGAGACAAGAAGCTCACGGCGAATCAGATTGCCAACGACGGCTACAAGGACATTATCTTTGCTGAGATGACCGCCAACCCTGACAAGCTGTATACGGTGACTGACCTCATCAAGAATGTGGACGGTCTGGGCGACCTCACCAATCAGCGCGTTTCCGCTCTTCTGCGTCAGATGATTGACGCGAACGGCGTCGAGAAGATTGTAGACAAGCGCAAGTCCTACTTCCGTCTCGCCCACTGATTCAGGGGGAGCGCCTGAAAAAAAATTGGGCGCTCCCAAAAATTTCTCTTGACATTTGCTGACGGCGGTGTTATAATCATACTTGAAAGGGGGCAAAAGAAATGCCTAAAATGAGTGAAAAGGACTTTCAGGCAAAGATTAATAATCTGATGAAAAAGTTAGATTGTACTGCCGAGGAAGCAAAAGAAATTCTCATGGACGATGATGACATTGACCATGGAATCGCCAAGGACTTTGACTTGTCCGCGGAAAAGCTCAAAGAAGCTAACAAGTATTCTAAGACCGGAACACGCAAAGCGCCAACCGCTTATAAGTTTGAGAAGCGACAGCGCAAGGAAAACCCCACAAAACGCTCGATTATCGCTGAACTTGCGACTTTTTTGCGTGAAAACAGCGAAAATGCGTGCGAAAATGTGGAAATTACGAATGTGGAGCGCATGATTGCGTTCCATGTGGGCGAAAATGACTATGAATTGACCCTGATTCAGAAGCGAAAGCCCAAAAACTGACGAAAAAGGGTGAAAAACCGCTGAAAAATGCGGTTTTTCACCCAAAAACAAGCCAAAAAGTGCAAAAAATAATGGTTGAGAGAACGATGGTAAACCTCAATCAATAGAGAGGATTTTGTTTCAATGGAAGAAATTACTATTAAGCTACGCCGATTTAAGGACGGTAGACCGCCCGTTTCAATTGAGTTTATGCCTAATTGTGGCGAGAATCTGAAAGACGTTCAAGCGGTCTACTTTTTCAAGTTTTACAACAACAATAAACTTGAATTTAATAAAGTAGGCACTTCCGCAAAAGACGTTGTAGGGCGCTTGCGTGATGAAATTGGCGAATACTCGAAAAAGTATTCTATCACGCGCGTTGAAGTTCATCGAATCCGTTCTTGCGGAGACTACCCCGCCGAGGGCGCGGAAAGTGCGTTGCGTGCGGAATTGATTAGACGCTACCCCAAAGCGTTTAAAAAGAACGACCGCTTTTTTAACGTGGACATTAACCCCACGGTGTTCGATGAAATTGTAAGCGCATTTCTTGCATAAATATTCAATCAGCAGGTTAACTAAAACCTGCTGATTTTTTTGTGCATTTTGCCTATTGACACCGATCGGAAAATGTGGTATAATGGCCGGGCCGGGGTGGGACGTCCCGGCCCGAGTTTCCGATCGGTATACCCATATGCAAAATTTTTCATACTTCTAGCACCTCTCCATATGGCCCAAAAAAATCCCGAAAATTGACTTTTTATAAAAAATATGTTATAATGGTAAAAAAAGACTTTTTTAAGCCCGCGTAGGATCATATGCCTTTATGATTAATTAAAAATTGCTTCACCCTTACATTGTTTCACACGTATGTTTTCGTCCAAAAAAATCTTGACATTTTTAAAAAAAAAGTATATAATATATATAGAAAATAAGAAAAGAGGTATTCATATGGATATGAATGATATTATTGCTCGTTTGAAGAATGGTGAGGACGCTCAGGCTATTGCAGACGAAATGGCTAAGTCTTTGAACGATGCGGTTAAGCAGGTGAAGAAGGAGACCAAGCAGGCCGATCGGAAGACCGCGCTCGCGCAAGAAATCGCCGATCGGATTAACGAATATGTCGCTCTTAATGGCTGCAAGGATTCCGCGTTGACCGCATCCGATGTGGAGAATATCTTTGCTGAGGTCTACGATCTTATGACCGGGTTTACCGATTTTCTTGACATGCTTTTTCCCAAGAGTAAGAAGGTAAAGGTTAAGAAGGTCAAGAGAACTGATGATGATGTAATTGCCGAGTTTTTGGACACTTTTATCAATAAGTGAACAATGTGTCAGGTGAGATATTTTTCATCCTAAGAATCGACAATTTCACCAAGAATTGCTTAATATGAAAAAAGAGAGACTGAAAAAAGTCTCTCTTTTTTTTAGGTTCGAAGATCGGAGACGGGAAAAATGTGGTTGAGGGGTTGATTAAACCGATCGGTACCACACTCTCGCGATTTCTCGCAATTTCTACAATTTCTACAATTTCTACAATTTCTCGCAATTTTAGTAATTTTAGTAATTTTAATAATTTTCACGCTTTCAATAATTTTCAGCAATGTTAAAAATTTTTAACAATATTAACAACTACTAACATTTCTACAATTTCAACCCGTCTCTTATAATTTAATCCTTTTTCCCCTTACAGTGAGGATACGTAGTATCCGAACCCATTAATTTAATTGTTATCCAGAAGCGAATCAACCAATATAGGTCTATTAACAGTCTCTTCCAGCGTTCCATAGGCAATACCCAACAGCCACACCAATTAAAAACCAAATAATACCACTCATGCCAGCAACTCCTCCAACTTTGTTTTAAATGCACTATCAAGAATATCATCAGCAAGTGTGCGCTTGCTAAGATCCACATCATCAGATCCAGGAGCAACAGAATTAACCACCTGCGGTTTTTCGTCTAAGACCGGCTTCACATATCTATATTCGCTCTCGATATATTCTATCTTACCTTGTTCAGTAATTCGACCAAGAACCTTACCATTAAAAACCAACTTATTACAGTCGTCCCAAATAAGGTATGCGCCTTGCGTATTCTCCCTATTAAAGAACTCTTTCTTAGTAGTAGCGATTACATTCCAATTGCGGAAGACGCCTACCTTTTCACCATTATTCTCTTTTAAGGTTTTAGTATCAAATTTCATTTCATTATTCCTTTTCAAATTTGCGTTCGCCACGCCGGCAGGCGACTCGGATCTGCGATCCTCCCTGCCTACGGGGTATTATTTTTCATTTCATTTTTTCTTTTATTAT
>OHFR01000148.1_pt1 | contig 39713 bp, 26 predicted proteins | sample 1567531 | NCBI WGS metagenome assembly OHFR01 (sample SAMEA3879597, study PRJEB24766) | human gut metagenome | biome: human-associated habitat; feature: feces | place: USA | collected 1985/1987
ATGATAACGAGAACAGCTACACATCTCAGATGGTTCGTACAATCAAGTACTTCTCTGAGTTAGCATAATCTATCTTAGTTTATGTGAAAGGGTCCGGCCTGTAGGGCCGGACCTTTTTTCATTATGACAAATAAGAAGAAAAGGAAAGGGTTCCGCTGTTTCATGCAGCTGCGGAGTATGAAACAACCGGCTGGAAAGTCATTTCCTTTTCTTAGGGTTTAAAATTGCCAAAAAGGCAGAACGGAGAATAAAAACATGGCATTAAATAAGAAAACAGTTGATGATATCAACGCAAAGGGCAAGAGAGTCCTTGTAAGATGTGACTTCAATGTACCACTGAAAGCTGGCGAGATCACAGATGATACCCGTATCAAAGCTGCTCTTCCTACAATTAAGAAGTTATTAAACGATGGTGGAAAGGTAATCCTTTGCTCCCATCTTGGAAAAGTAAAGAACGGACCAAACGAAGGAGAGTCCCTTGCACCGGTTGCCAAGAGACTTGAGGAGCTTCTCGGACAGAAAGTAAACTTCGTATCTGATTACAACGTAACAGGCGAGGCAGCTACAAAGGCTGTTGAGGAAATGAAAGAGGGAGAAGTTGTATTACTTCAGAATACCCGTTTCCGTGGCGCTGAGGAGACAAAGAACGGTGAGCAGTTCTCTAAGGAACTTGCTGATCTTGCAGACATCTATGTATGTGATGCATTCGGTTCCTCCCACAGAGCACACGCTTCTGTAGCCGGTGTTACAAAGTTCATCACTGCAAAGGGTGGACAGAATGTTGTTGGTTACCTGATGGAGAAGGAGATCGCCTTCTTAGGAAATGCTGTTGAGAATCCGGTACGTCCATTCGTAGCAATCCTCGGTGGTGCTAAGGTAGCAGACAAGCTCAACGTTATCAACAACCTGCTTGAGAAGTGTGATACCCTTATCATCGGTGGTGGTATGGCTTACACATTCATCAAGGCTCAGGGATATGAGATCGGACTTTCTCTCTGTGATGATGAGAAGCTTGATTACTGTAAGGAAATGATGGCTAAGGCTGAGAAGATGGGCAAGAAGATCCTTCTTCCGGTAGATGCTGTTACCATCAAGGATTTCCCGGATCCAATCGACGGACCTGTAGAGACAGAAGTATGTGATATCACAGCTATGCCGGCAGACCGTGAGGGATGCGATATCGGACCTAAGTCCGCAGAGATGTTTGCAGATGCTGTTAAGACAGCTAAGACTGTTGTATGGAACGGACCGATGGGGGTATTCGAGAACCCGACACTTGCAGCTGGTACACTTGCAGTAGCTAAGGCTCTTGCAGAGACCGATGCAACAACAATCATCGGTGGTGGAGATTCCGCTGCAGCTGTTAACCAGATGGGTTATGCTGATAAGATGAGCCATATTTCTACCGGTGGTGGAGCTTCCCTTGAATTCTTAGAGGGTAAGGAACTGCCAGGCGTAGTAGCAGCAGACGATAAATAAAAGACCGTTAAATTATTTACAGAATTAGGAGAAATAAAAATCATGGCAAGAAAGAAAATCGTAGCCGGCAACTGGAAAATGAACATGACTCCAAGCCAGGCTGTAAAGTTAGTAGAAGAGTTAAAGCCATTAGTAGTATCTGACAGCGTAGATGTTGTTTACTGTGTACCTGCAATCGATATCGTACCGGTTGTAGAGGCTGTGAAAGGAACCAACGTAGCTGTTGGTGCCGAGAACATGTACTTCGAAGAGAAGGGTGCATACACAGGTGAGATCTCCGCAGAGATGCTGGTAGACGCTGGTGTTAAGTACGTTGTAATCGGACATTCCGAGAGACGTGACTACTTCAAAGAGGATGATGTTCTCTTAAATAAGAAGGTTAAGAAGGCAATCGAGGCAGGACTTACTCCAATCCTTTGCTGTGGAGAGACTTTAGAGCAGAGAGAGATGGGTGTAACACTTGACTGGATCAGACTTCAGATCAAATCTGATCTTGCAGGCGTTGCTGCAGCAGACGTTGCAAACATGGTAATCGCTTATGAGCCAATCTGGGCAATCGGAACAGGCAAGACTGCTACATCCGATCAGGCACAGGAAGTCTGTGGCGCAATCCGTGCATGTGTAGCTGAAATCTATGATCAGGCTACTGCTGATTCTGTTCGTATCCAGTATGGCGGATCTGTAAATGCAGGAAATGCAGCAGAGCTGTTCGCAAAGCCGGACATCGATGGTGGTCTGGTTGGCGGAGCATCCCTGAAAGCTGATTTTGGTAAGATTGTAAACTACTAGAATCTGATTTAGTATGGTTATGGGGCTATTCATCTGAATTTCAGGTGAATAGCCTTTGAAATTTTACGCATGAAGAAAAAATGTCTGGAATGTGTCGTTCTCTTGTTGTTTATTTTTGCTTTGACACATGGCATCATCCAAAATACACAGCCGCTGAAAGAGACTAAGGAAGTACAAACTGAATATGGGGAAAAAACCTCCCAGGTCACGGAAAAATCACAGGAAACCGAGCCGGAAGTACAGGATCTGGAAAACCGGATTTTAAGGACTGCCTCCGGAAAGTTTTTTCAGAAATATCCGGTGGATGAAGCTTTTATGGGATGGATTGAAACGAAGTATGGGAGCGGTGTGCTGCAGAGTCTGTATACACAGCTGGAAAACGGAAATCAGGACCCGGATCTGTGGTATCGGTTTACCGGAAACAGTATGCATGTTCTGTGGCTTATGTATTGCAGGCAGCAACAGTATATGTCGTATTCGTATGAGGATGTGATCTGGAAAGAAGCATCCGATCCGGCATGCATCCGTCTGGATTTTGTCGGGGATATCTGTCTGGATGAGAATTGGTGTACTGGGAAGACGGCAAAGAATCACATGGCGGATTATTTTTCCGATGAAGTAAAAAAGGAACTGATTTCGGCAGATTTTACGATGGCAAACAATGAGTTTGCTTATACAACACGGGGACAGCGGCAGGTTGGCAAAGCATACTGTTTTCGGGCAGATCCCAAAGATGCCGGATTCCTGCGCACATTGGGAATAGATATGGTCTCTGTGGCAAATAATCATGTGTTTGATTATGGTGAGCAGGGATTTTTAGATACGCTGGATGCATTGCATGCAGCGGGAATTCCGTACAGTGGTGGTGGCAGAAATCTGACAGAGGCAAGCGCTGTGCGTTATGTGGTCACAGGTGGACGAAAGATTGCGATTGTATCTGCAACGGAAATCGAAAGGTTTTATCATTTTACACAGAAAGCCCAGAAGGAGAAACCGGGAGTATTAAAGACCCAGCAGGAAGAGGTATGGAAGAAAGAACTGAAGCGTGCGAAGAAGAACAGTGATTATGTGATCGCGTATGTTCACTGGGGAACAGAAGGAAAGATCCATTATGGGCAGGATCAGACAGAGATTGCAGACCTTTGTGTAAAAGCTGGTGCAGACGCCGTGATTGGTGGACATCCGCACCGTCTGCAGGGCGTTGAGTTTATAAAAAATGTGCCGGTGGCATACAGCGTGGGAAATTTCTGGTTTTCTACCGGAAAACTTTACACAACGATTGCACAGATTCAGATTGATGATTCCGGCAGTCTGAAATTGCGGATGATTCCGTGCATACAGGATTCGCTTACGACTTCGATTCTGACAGAAAAAAAACAGATCAAAGCATTTTATCATTATCTGGCAGATATCTCCAATCATGTGGGAATTGATGAGGACGGATTCTTTTATCCGTATAAAAATGTCGAAAAACCGGGAGTTTCTCCTTATGCCTATACGTCCGGAAGGCGTTATGGACAGTATTTTGATGATGTGGATCTGGATTTAAAATCGATAGATATCGTGGGAAATTTGCAGTGAACACTTGCAATCCCGTTCAAATTATGTAATATAATAAGTGTTTGTGTAACAATAATGAAGTACAATAGTATAGGATTGTTACAATGGAAAGAGAGGATGAATTATGAGCAAAAAACCTGTTGTTTTAATGGTTCTTGACGGTTATGGTCTGAATGACCGTACAGAGGGAAATGCTATTGCGCTGGCAAATACCCCGGTGATGGATAAATTAATGAAGGAATGTCCTTTTGTAAAAGGACAGGCTTCCGGCCTGGCAGTAGGACTTCCGGACGGACAGATGGGTAACTCTGAGGTTGGACATATGAATATCGGTGCCGGCCGCATTATTTACCAGGATCTGACCAGAATTACCAAGGCAATCGAAGACGGTGACTTTTTCGAGAATAAGGCACTGCTTGCAGCCATGGATAATTGTAAGAAAAATGATTCGGACCTGCATCTGTGGGGACTTCTTTCCGATGGTGGTGTGCACAGTCATATTACACATCTTTACGGACTGCTTGAGATGGCAAAGAAGCAGGGACTGAGCAAGGTATATGTTCATGCATTCTTAGACGGACGTGATACACCTCCTGCATCCGGAAAAGAATTTATCGAAGAGCTGGAAAAGAAGATGAAAGAGATCGGTGTTGGAAAGATTGCTTCTTTATCCGGACGTTACTATGCAATGGATCGTGATAATAACTGGGATCGTGTACAGAAAGCCTATGATTCCCTGACAAAGGGGGAGGGCGTACAGGCAGAAGATGCGGTTAAGGCAATGGAAGATTCCTATGCAAAGGATGTAACGGATGAGTTCGTACTTCCTACCGTAATTACAGAGAATGGAAAACCGGTCTCTGTTGTAAAAGAGAATGATTCCGTGATCTTCTTTAACTTCCGTCCGGACCGTGCCCGTGAAATGACACGTGCATTCTGTGATGACAAGTTTACCGGATTTGACCGTCCGTTCATTAAGACAACATTTGTCTGCTTTAAGGACTATGATGAGACGATCCCGAACAAGCTGATCGCATTTGAAAAAGAGCATATTGTAAATACATTCGGTGAGTACCTGGCAAAGTGCGGAAAGACACAGCTTCGTCTGGCCGAGACAGAGAAGTATGCACATGTTACATTCTTCTTTAATGGCGGAGTGGAAGAGCCAAACGTTGATGAGGCACGTCTGCTGGTAAATTCCCCGAAGGATGTTGCAACATATGATCTGAAGCCGGAAATGAGTGCTCCGGAGGTTGGTATGGATCTTGTTGAGGCTATTAAGTCAGACAAGTATGATGTGATCGTTATCAACTTTGCAAACCCGGATATGGTCGGACACACCGGTGTGATTCCGGCAGCCATCAAGGCAGTCGAGCGTGTGGACGGACTGGTAGGAGATGCAGTCCAGGCGGTGAAGGATATGGATGGTGTTCTGTTTATCTGTGCAGATCACGGAAATGCAGAGAAAATGATTGACTACGAAACAGGTGAGCCACATACTGCCCATACAACCAATCCGGTACCGTTTATTCTCGTAAATGCGGATCCGAAGTATACACTGCGTGAGGGCGGATGCCTGGCAGATATTGCCCCGACCCTGCTTCAGATTATGGGATTAGAGCAGCCGAAAGAGATGACCGGAAAGAGTTTGTTAATCGAAAAATAAAAGAATAAGGAGAGCGAAAATGAAGGAATTTAAACCATTCAAAGAAGGAAAAGTAAGAGAAGTCTATGATAACGGAGACAGCCTGATCATTGTAGCTACTGACCGTATTTCCGCATTTGACAACATTTTAAAGAACAGGATTACGGACAAGGGCGCAATTCTGACCCAGATGTCAAAGTTCTGGTTTGATTTTACAAAGGATGTTGTTCCGAATCATATGATCTCTGTAGACGTAAAGGATATGCCGGAATTTTTCCAACAGGAGCGTTTTGACGGAAACAGCATGATGTGCAAGAAGCTTGAGATGCTCCCAATCGAGTGTATCGTTCGTGGCTATATCACAGGAAGCGGCTGGGCAAGCTACAAAGAAAACGGCACGGTGTGCGGCATTAAGCTTCCAGAAGGACTGGTAGAGTCTGATAAGCTTCCGGAGCCGATTTATACACCGAGTACCAAGGCAGATCTGGGCGATCATGATGAGAATATTTCCTTCGAGCAGTCTGTAGATGTGTTGGAGAAAATTTATCCTGGAAAAGGACTTGATTACGCAACACAGATCAAGGATTGCACCATCGCTCTCTACAAGAAATGTGCAGAGTATGCACTTTCCAAAGGAATTATCATTGCAGATACCAAGTTTGAGTTCGGTCTGGACGAGAACGGTAAAGTCGTTCTCGGTGATGAGATGCTTACACCGGACAGCTCCAGATTCTGGCCACTGGAAGGGTACAAGCCGGGACAGGGACAGCCTTCTTTCGACAAGCAGTATGTCAGAGACTGGCTCAAGGCAAATCCGGACAATGATTTCCTTCTTCCGGAAGAAGTTGTTACAAAGACCGTTGATAAGTACAAAGAAGCATATGAGCTTCTGACAGGTAAGCCTTTTACAAGATAGATATAGGAGATCACAATGATTCAGAATAACAGTTATGATGCGGATACACTTCATGAGGAGTGTGGCGTCTTCGGAATGTATGATTTTGACGGTGCAGATGTAGCATCGACAATATATTATGGACTGTTTGCCCTGCAGCACCGCGGCCAGGAGAGCTGCGGTATTGCAGTCAGCGATACCAGCGGTCCTAAGGGCAAGGTCCTTTCCTACAAGGGAATGGGACTTGTAAATGAAGTGTTCGCACCGGAAAATCTTGAGCAGATGAAGGGGGACATCGGAGTCGGACATGTACGTTACTCAACGGCCGGTTCTTCTACCCGCGAAAATGCCCAGCCACTCGTGTTAAATTATGTCAAAGGTACATTGGCACTTGCCCACAATGGCAATCTGATCAATGCACCGCAGCTTCGTAAGGAGCTGGAATATACGGGAGCAATTTTCCAGACCACCATTGATTCTGAGGTGATTGCCTACTATATTGCGAGGGAACGGTTGAATTCCCAGTCAGCAGAAGAAGCTGTGCGCCGTGCGTGCCAGCGTCTTAAGGGAGCTTACGCACTGGTTGTGACAAGTCCGCGTAAATTGATCGGGGCGCGTGACCCATACGGCTTTAAGCCGCTTTGTATCGGAAAGCGTGACAATTCTTATATTATCACATCGGAAACCTGTGCACTTGACACCATTGGTGCAACATTTGTGCGTGATGTGCTGCCGGGAGAAGTTGTGACCATTTCTCCGGAAAAAGGTATTGAGTCCGATATGACCATGGCACTTCCGAAAGAAAAGGAAGCACGCTGTATTTTTGAGTACATCTATTTTGCAAGACCGGACAGTCATATTGACGGGGTGAGTGTATATGCAAGCCGGATCAAGGCCGGAAAGTTTCTGGCACAGGATTCCCCGGTAGAGGCAGATCTGGTGACAGGTGTGCCGGAGTCCGGAAATGCTGCAGCACTTGGCTATTCTCTGGCATCCGGGATTCCGTATGGTACAGCCTTTGTCAAGAACAGCTATGTGGGACGTACGTTTATCAAGCCAAAGCAGAGCAGCAGGGAATCCAGCGTACAGGTGAAGCTGAATGTGCTGCGTGAGGCAGTGGCAGGGAAACGTGTCATTATGATCGATGATTCGATTGTAAGAGGTACGACATCGGATCGTATTGTGCGCATGTTAAGGGATGCAGGAGCAACCGAGGTGCATGTACGCATCAGTTCTCCGCCATTTTTATGGCCTTGTTATTTCGGAACCGATATTCCGGCGCGTGAGCAGTTGATTGCCTACAACCGTACGATTGAAGAGATCTGCCAGATTATCGGAGCAGATTCCCTTGGTTATCTCGGAATCGACCGTCTGAAAGAAATGGCGGAAGGACTTCCGATCTGTACCGGCTGTTTTACGGGCAAATACCCGATGGAACCGCCGAAACAGGACATTCGCGGAGAGTATTATGACAAAGAGATTGATCTTGAGCGCAAGATGAGCCGATAAGTTGTTACCAATGTATTCAAATAAAAGGAGAAGAACATGAGCACAGACAGATATACAAGCCCTCTTTCCGAGCGTTATGCCAGCAAGGAAATGCAGTACATTTTTTCCCAGGATATGAAGTTTTCCACATGGAGAAAACTCTGGATCGCACTGGCTGAGACAGAGATGGAACTCGGACTTTCCGAGAATGGAAAGCCGGTCATCACACAGGATATGATTGATGAGATGAAAGAACATGTCAATGATATTAATTATGATGTAGCAGTTGCACGTGAAAAACTGGTGCGTCATGATGTCATGAGTCATGTGTATGCTTATGGACAGCAGTGCCCGAAGGCAGCCGGTATCATTCATCTGGGGGCTACTTCCTGCTATGTCGGAGATAATACAGACATCATCATTATGAATGAGGCATTAAAGCTCGTACATAAAAAACTGGTCAGCGTGATTGCGGAGCTGTCCAATTTTGCAGAAAAATATAAGGATCAGCCGACCCTTGCATTTACGCATTTCCAGCCGGCACAGCCGACAACAGTCGGAAAGCGTGCAACACTCTGGACACAGGAGTTTCTGATGGATCTGGAGGATCTGGAGTATGTACAGAGTACGTTAAAACTGCTCGGATCGAAAGGAACGACCGGTACACAGGCAAGTTTCCTGGAACTTTTTGACGGGGATCAGGAGACGATCGATAAGATTGATCCGATGATCGCAGAGAAAATGGGATTTAAGTCCTGCTATCCGGTTTCCGGACAGACCTATTCCCGTAAAGTGGATACCCGTGTTTTAAATGTTTTAGCAGGGATTGCTGCCAGTGCGCATAAGATGTCTAACGATATCCGTCTTCTGCAGCATTTAAAAGAAGTAGAGGAGCCATTTGAAAAGAACCAGATCGGATCTTCTGCGATGGCATACAAGCGCAACCCGATGCGGAGTGAGCGTATCGCTTCCCTGTCCCGCTATGTGATGGTAGATGCATTAAATCCGGCCATTACTTCTGCAACACAGTGGTTTGAACGTACACTTGATGATTCTGCAAACAAGCGTCTGTCGGTTCCGGAAGGATTCCTTGCAATCGATGGTATCCTGGATCTGTGCTTAAATGTTGTAGATGGCCTGGTGGTATATCCGAAGGTAATTTACAAGCACTTTATGGCAGAGATTCCATTCATGGCAACCGAAAATATTATGATGGATGCCGTAAAAGAGGGTGGAAACCGTCAGGAACTGCACGAGAAAATCCGTCAGCTGTCCATGCAGGCAGGAAAGACCGTCAAGGAAGAGGGTAAGGATAACAATCTGGTAGATCTGATTGCAGCAGATCCGGCTTTTGGTCTGACAAAAGAACAGATCGAGGCAAACTTAAAACCAGAGCTGTATGTGGGTCGTGCACCGCGTCAGGTGGAAGTATTCCTGCGTGATGTGGTTCGTCCGGTACTTGATGCACACAAAGAGGAACTCGGCGTTACTGCAGAAATTAACGTATAAAAAACAACAGGAAACAACGGATCAGCAGACTGGCTGATCCGAAAAAAGAAAATAATATGTAAAAAAATCGAGGAGCAAATCCATGCTCCTCGATTTTTACTATTACTTTGTATGAATCTTTTACTGCTCCGGTAATACATATCTTCCGACAAGATCGTCCAGAGAAGTAGCTTCTGCAGAGAGTTCTTCGCTGGTAGCGGAGGATTCCTGTGCTGCCGCAGAATTGGACTGGATAACTTCCGAAATCTGGTTGACACCCTGTTCTGCCTGATTCATGGCATCTGCCTGATCTCTGGATACCGTACTGATCGCTTTTGAGGACTGGGCAATCTGCTCGATTCCATCTACCACATGGTTCAAAGATGCGGAAACTTTCTCAGCCGCCTGATTTCCTTCGGAAACTTCCTGTAAAGCACCTTCGATCAGTTCACGTGTATCAACGGCAGACTTGGAAGTCTGTTCTGCGAGCTGGCGGATCTGATCAGCAACGACTGCAAATCCACGTCCGGCTTCTCCGGCTCTTGCTGCCTCAATAGAAGCATTCAGGGAAAGAAGATTTGTCTGTGAGGCAATCTCTTCAATTTCGGAAATGATATTTCCGATCTTCTGGGAAGTATCATCAATACGTGCCATGGCATCTACCATGACTTTCATTTCTTCACTGCTTGTTCTGGCCTCGTCAGCGTATGCATGTGCCTGCTCGTAAGCTTCTTCTGCCTGTGTAGCGGCATGATCAATGTTGCTTGTGATATCGGTAATGGTTGCCTGTAACTGTTCAGCGGCTCCGGCCTGTTCGGTAGCGCCCTCTGCCATACTCTGGGAAGACTGGGACAGATTGGAAGCACCTGCCGTTACCTGTGCGGAAGCTTCGCTGATGGTGCGGATGGTTTCTACCATGGCATCACGCATGCTTCGCATGGAGAGAAGCAGTTTCTCAAAATCACCGGAATATTTATCGGCATGATCGCTGCGGATTGCATAGTTTCCGTTTGCCATGTTTTCCATCATCAGACCGCAGTCGGCGATGACTTCGTTCAGACGCTCTGCCATCTGGTTGGCAGTGTCAATCATGCTGGATACTTCGTCATTGGTATCCACAACAGGGAATGGATCGTGTAAGTTTCCGACTGCAAATGTCTTTAACCGGGCTTCTAACGCAACAAGCGGATCGGCAATACCGGTGGCAATCTTAGCACCCATCCGTGTTGAGGTAATCAGACAGAGGATGATAATGGCAATGATAATAGCGATAAATAAGAATCCGACAACCGAAAGCACGGATGCAAGCCGGTTTCCTTCGGTGACGTTTGCATCCATCAGTTTGGCAAGGTTGCTGTAAATCTCATCGTATAACGGATCAACCGTATCACCCATCATGGTCTGGGCTTTGATACTTGCTTCATTGTCGGTGGTTGCACCGGTATCTAAAGCCTGCTGCTCGGCATCCCAGTACTGGGTTAAAAGATCATTGACAGCGTTGTAATATTTTTTTTCGCTGGACTTGGTTACGGTGTCTGCTACTGTTTTCCAGTAGTTGGTAAATTTTTCTTTCTTTTCGTTATGAACGGTCTGCATGTTGTCAATCAGATCCTGCTCGTTGTAACCGATAATACCGCGGGCTGCAGATCTGGTGTCAGCAAAGCATACCATGGCTTTACCGATATCTCCCTGAGAAAATCCGTAATTGGTGAGTGCATTTTTATATTGTGACAGGGTGATCAATAGCATGATAACACCTAAAACGGCTGCGATCGCACTGGTCAATGCAATGACCCGGAACGATTTGGTCAGTCGTTCTTTGATTCGTAAATTTTGAAACATAATCTTCCCCCTTTGTATGCTGAAATTTAGTACTTGTTTACTATTGTAACTCTTTTTTAATAAGTTTTCAATGAATTCGTGAAAAAATATAATATTGTAGAAAAAATTTGTGAAATTAGCATAAATTTTTGCTTTATGTATAAGAATGTTTTCATTGGCATACATTAAGGGAAGAAGAAAAAGGAGGTTTAAGGGCAATGATGATTCAGATTGTAGAAATCCATGGAAGGGAAATCCTGGATTCAAGAGGAAATCCTACGGTTGAGGTGGAAGTGACCGCGCAGACAGAGACAACGGGAAAGAAGACTACGGGCAGGGAATCTGTGCCATCCGGAGCCAGTACCGGAAGATTTGAGGCGATGGAGCTGAGGGATGGACAGGAACGTTATTTTGGGCTTGGAGTACAGCGTGTTGTGGATCACATCAACACAAAGATCCGCAAGGAGCTGCTGGGAATGAATGTGCTGGAGCAGGTACAGATTGACCGAAAACTTGTGGAAATGGATGGGACAGACAGCAAAGAAAATCTGGGAGCGAATGCGCTGCTGGGCGTTTCTTTAGCCTGTGCGCGCTGTGCAGCGGCAGCACTGGATATGCCGTTGTACCGTTATCTGGGAGGAACGAATGCAAAAAAATGGCCGATGCCGATGATGAATGTCATAAATGGTGGAGCTCACGCAAAGAATCATCTGGATTTTCAGGAATTTATGATTGTACCGGTCGGAGCAGAATCATTTCCGGATGCACTCCGGATGGGTGCGGAAATTTATCATTTTCTGAAAAAACTTTTGCAGAAAGAGGGCAAACTGACGGCAGTGGGGGATGAAGGCGGATTTGCACCAGATTTTTCCAGTGCGGGAGAAGTGTTTGCATGTCTGCAGCGTGCTGTGGAGGAAGCCGGATATAAGGTGGGCAGCGATGTGGCATTTGCCATGGATGCGGCAGCATCCGAGCTGTACAGTGAGGAAGACGGAATGTATCATTTTCCGGGAGAAGCACAGATACATGAAGAGGTGGATGTCAATCTGCGGCGTCCGGACACGCAGGGAGGTGCCTATACATCCGATACACATGTGAAAACGCAGGAGACCACCGAAACAAAAGAAGTCCTGCGCAGTGCACAGGAAATGATTTCACTGTATGAAGAACTTACCACGGAATATCCGCTGATTTCCATTGAGGACGGTCTGGATGAAGACGACTGGGAAGGCTGGCAGGAATTTACAAAGCGCATGAAGGAACAGGTGATGCTGGTGGGAGATGATCTGTTTGTCACGAATGTGAAACGAATCCGGTGCGGAATGGATCTTAAGGTGGCAAATGCTGTGCTGATTAAGGTCAATCAGATCGGAACGCTTACGGAAGCCATGGATGCGATTGAACTGGCACAGAAGAACGGCTATAAGGCAATTATTTCACATCGTTCCGGAGAAACGGAAGATTCTTTTATTGCAGATCTCGCGGTGGCGGTAAATGCCGGCTGGATCAAGACAGGCGCTCCGTGCAGAGGAGAGCGCACTGCCAAGTATAACCAGCTTCTGCGGATCAGTGAAACATTATAAGAGATTCAGACGTTTGGACATGATCTCCGGATTGACCGCTTCCGAGATGGCGGTGTGTTTGTCGATTCGTCCGTCTTTATAAAGCTGTAAGATGCTGCTGTCCATGGCGATCATATTTTCTGCGGCAGAAGTGTAGATAATACCGTTGATCTGGCGCAATGCAGCACGAAGTGCCGTCAGATAGCTTGCGGTATCGGTATTGATCTCCCGCTGGGAAACAATGCTTTCCATTTCGCCGGTCCGGGAACCGATTACAATCCAGCTGGCGTACATCTGGGAAAAGATGCCGGACAGCAGCAGTGCTTTGTCGAATGATTCCCCGTGGCGGATATTCTCGTGACATTTGTCGATAAGTGCCTGCATATGCGGATTATTGACAAGTTCGCGTGCCAGGGTAAGACCGATATTACTGTCGAGTCCGCTGGAGAGAACCAGATACAGGCAGTTTGGAACGCGTCCTGAGGCAACCGTCATGGCAAGTTTCTGTCCGAGGAACAATACGCGCCCGAGATCGGTGTGATATAAAATCATACAGATGATAAGCAATACCAGAAAGGCAATGATAAACCCAAGCATATAATGATTGAGAATGGTACTGATGTGCAGAAGCGTCCGTGTGGTATGTGTAATGATATAATTATATAATTATATACACTGCTGATGATGTCCAGATCGCTGGAAGCACCGTCTGCAAGTTCTTCGGCCTTGGCCACAGGGAGAAAATCGGCGGTGAAGTTCACGTACTGGTTCGGATACAGATAAGGCTTCAGCGGATCTGTAAGTGTGACAGAAAATGTCTCGGAGAGCAGCGTTGTGTAACGGTCATCGGAAACATTTTCGTAGACACCGACCTGATAGGTTCCATCTCCGGAAGTAAGGGGAAAGGTACTATAATCTTTGTAAAGACTGTATGTATATGTGATGCCGTCTGTCCCGGTCGGCTGCAGTTTGGGTTTGGCATTGGAACCGGTGTATTTTGCCATAATATATCCTTCTTGCGTGTGGGAGATATCAATAGCTGCAGTATCTGCTGTAAAAGTTTTGAGACCGTCTGCCTGCGGGGGAAGCACCTGTGGGGGGTGATCCGTATGGGAGGCAGCTTCTGTGGCCGGGGTCTGGTTGTGCGTGGCAGAGGGCTGATCCTTGTTTTGGGAACATCCACCAGTGAACAGACAGACACACAGTAATATAATCGGAATAAATCTGTACATTCGACAGGATTTCATGGTATACTCCTAATGATACAGTAAGTTCTATATTATCTGTGTTATATTATCAAGTGGAAATGAAAAGGAAAATTGTGAAATATAAAAAAATGTTGAAAAGACTTTTCTTTTATGATATAATTAGTTAGTCGTGAGTTTAGAATTAGGAGGTGGAAATCGTGACCGTTTTAAATACGATTTTAACTATTGTATTTATTATACTGAGTATTGTAATTACAGTGATTATCTTAATGCAGGAGGGGAAATCTGCAGGTCTTGGCGCGATCGCCGGAGCAGCAGATACTTACTGGGGCAAAAATAAGGGACGTTCCATGGAAGGAATGCTTGTAAAGCTTACAAGAATTTTTGTGATCCTGTTCCTTGTCATTGCAATGGTTCTGAATTTGGGAATCTGGTAGAAACCGGAAGCTGTCGATTACATCGGCAGCTTTTTTCATTATATAAGGAGAAGATCTGGGTATGGACGCAAAGTATGAACAGCGGAAAAAAATGATATATGACTTTATGTGCGATGATATGTATGTCCCGATGAAAATCAAGGAACTGGCGATCGTCCTCGGTGTGAAAAGAGATCAGCGCCCACAGTTGGAACAGATTCTGAATGATTTGATGATGGAGGGGCGCATCGTCTGCTCCAAGAGAGGAAAGTTCAGCAAATCGGAAGAGAAAAAGATCGTAGGCACGTTTCAGGCACATCCGAAAGGATTTGGATTTGTCAGTGTGGAGGGGGAAAAGGAAGATATCTTTATTCCGGAATCCGAAACTAACGGTGCGATGCATATGGATACGGTAGAGATCTCCGTATCACCGGCAGTGACCGGACGCCGCAGGGAGGGAAAGGTGCTGCATGTGCTTGAGAGGGGCATGAAGCAGGTGGTGTGCACGTATCAGCTGAATAAAAATTTTGGCTTTGCAGTGCCGGATAATCCAAAGTTTGGTTCGGATATTTTTATTCCGCTGGAGCGTTCGAAAGGAGCTGTAAACGGTCATAAAGTCGTTGTTGAAATCACACAGTACGGGAAAAAGGGAAAGAATCCGGAAGGAAAAGTGGTGGAGATTCTCGGGCATATCAATGATCCGGGGGTGGATATCCTTTCTATTGTGCGCGCTTACGGGCTTCCGGTGGAATTTGATCCGAAGGTCATGACGCAGGTAGAGCATGTGGCAAAGCCGGTATCGGAAGCGGATATGGCAGGACGCATGGATCTGCGCGACTGGCAGATGGTGACCATCGATGGCGAAGATGCCAAGGATCTGGATGATGCGGTGTCACTTACCATGGATCATGAAAATTATATTCTGGGTGTGCATATTGCGGATGTGTCCAATTATGTGCAGGAGCACAGTGCTCTTGACACGGAAGCGTTGAAGAGAGGAACTTCTGTATATCTGGTGGACCGGGTGATTCCGATGTTGCCGCATGCCCTGTCAAACGGAATCTGTTCCCTCAACCAGGGGGAAGAGAGGCTGGCACTCAGCTGCATCATGACGGTCAATCCTAAGGGCGAAATTATTGATCACACAATCACAGAGTCCGTTATCTGCGTGAACCGGCGTATGACGTATACCAATGTGAAAAAAATTCTGGCAGACCATGATCCGGAGGTGATGGCGGAATATGAGCCACTGGTTCCGATGTTTGAAAAGATGGCAGAACTGGCAGCAATTCTTCGCAAAAAGCGTATGAAGCGTGGTTCCATCGACTTTGATTTTCCGGAAACAAAGGTAATACTGGATAAGAATGGAAATCCGGTAGATATCCGTCCGTATGACCGCAATGTGGCAACGAAACTGATCGAGGATTTTATGCTTGCTGCAAACGAGACGGTGGCAGCCGAATATTACTGGAGAGAACTTCCGTTTGTCTATCGTACGCATGAGCAGCCAGATTCGGAAAAAATACAGAAACTATCCACGTTTATCAATAATTTCGGGTACTCTCTCCACATAGGAAGTGATGAGGTGCATCCGAAAGAACTGCAGAAGCTGCTGGAAAAAATCGACGGAACTTCGGAGGAGCCGCTGATCAGCCGTCTGACCCTTCGCTCGATGAAGCAGGCACGCTATACGGTGGAAAATACCGGGCATTTTGGTCTGGCAGCGGATTGTTACTGCCATTTTACTTCACCGATCCGCCGGTATCCGGATCTGCAGATCCACCGGATTATCAAGGACAGTCTGCGGGGGCGTCTGGGCGAAAAGCGCATTGGCCACTATACGCAGATACTGCCGGAGGTTGCAAAGCATGCCAGTGAGATGGAACGGCGTGCAGATGAGGCCGAGCGGGAGACGATTAAGCTGAAAAAAGTGCAGTATATGGAAAACCATATCGGAGAAACCTTTGCCGGTGTTATTTCCGGAGTCGCAGAGTACGGATTTTTCGTGGAGCTGGAAAATACTGTGGAGGGTCTGGTACGTGTGACTTCCCTCACCGATGATTTTTATCAGTATTATGAAGAAACTTATGAACTGGTGGGAGAAGCAACGAACCGCAGGTTTAAACTGGGGCAGCAGGTGCGTGTGACGGTGGATAACTGTGACCGGATCATGCGGACGATTGATTTTACACTTGCAGATTCTGACGAAAATTGATGGAATTCTTAAAATTTTCAAAATAAAAGCAGCAGTTTATTGCATTTTGCAGGAAAATCATATACACTGAGTTTACAGAACAAAAAGGAGGGAGCCGGGATGGCGAAACAACCGAAGAAGTTAATAGCCAACAATAAAAAAGTCTATCACGATTATTTTCTTGAAGAGACTTTTGAAGCCGGTATCGCTCTTGCTGGAACCGAAGTAAAGTCCATGCGCATGGGCAAGTGCAGCATCAAGGAATCCTTTATCCATATTGAAAATGGGGAGGTGATCCTCTATGGTATGCATATCAGCCCATATGAGAAGGGAAATATTTTCAACAAAGATCCGCTCCGGCCGCGCAAGCTTCTGATGCACAAGAAAGAGATTCAGAAGATGGTCGGTAAGATCGCGCAGAAAGGATACACGATTGTTCCAGTGGAAGTATACTTCAAAGGAAGTCTTGTAAAAGTGCAGGTTGCTCTGGCAAAAGGAAAGAAGCTTTACGATAAGCGTCAGGACATTGCCAAAAAAGACCAGCGGCGGGAAGCCGAACGGGATTTCAAAGTGCGGAATCTTGGATAGGTGTTTCGCAAAAAACAGGCGGGAGGCAAGAGTTATATTTTTGCTCCGCAAAAACATAACAGGGGCTAGTAATGGTTTCGACAGGGATCATGCAGCTGGAGAAGCGAGTCGTACGGGATACGTTAAATTCCACAATTAAAATTAAACGCTGAAGATAATTTAGCATACGCTGCCTAATGGCAGCAGTCTGACCTAGGGCACTCACACTTTAGGATCCAGGCTTCGACTCTGTGAGAAACGACGCAGGCTAAGCTTTGCACCTGTGGGCGTATCATGAAGCTACTAAAACCACAAGGATGTTTGTTTTCGTGTGGCGGAGGGAATGTCAAAGAATAAACTACACTCGTAGAAGGACAGGGAATTGGTTTTTGGACACGGGTTCGACTCCCGTCTAGTCCACTAAAAAGGTGCTTAAATAAGCACCTTTTTATTTTAACAATTCCGTGATATTGATTACAAGATTATCATAAATACATACCTGTATATCATCATCAAAACGGTATTGATCTGACTTTTCTGGTGAATCCGGTTTGGCGGTGCCAAATGAAACTATAGCATAATATCGTGAGTGTTATTTTAGTGGAAAAATTACGAAAAAAGTGATAGCATGATAGCATAGAAAATAACCAAAGATGAAGGAGAAGAAATGTTTCGACTGGTGGCAGATATTACAGAATTAAATATTGATCAGGTAAAGCTTCCGAAGATTCCGGGACTGGGTATGCTGATGAAGCTTCCAAATAAACAAAAAATTTCCATGATTGTCAGTGTTTTAAATGCGCAGAAAGGTCAGTTCCTTCCAAAATGGCAGGAGGCAGTGAATCAGAAGTGGGGGCAGTTGCAACTTTTGGATTATCAGGTGGAACAGCCGGGGGACGGAAGCTGTCTGGCGCGCATCCGGATTGATGTGGGAAATGCGGATTACGATAAAGCGATTGATTCGGTCATTCCGCATGTGTTTCAGGAAAAGGATGCCCATACGGTGCTCGGTGGGGATTATGCCGGATCTGGAAACCTGCAGGAAGTGATGCAATTTATGCACAATGCACCGACGGCGGCAAAGAAGGAATTTTACATTGTAAAGACATTAAGCGTGGAAAAGGAAACAATTGCAAGAAACTTTGAAAACAGTGCGGCTTCCCAGGGAGCGGTACTTCGAATTGGAAGTCTGCGTTTTTTCCTGAAACAATCCTAAAAAGGCAAAGGAACAAAAGATGTTAGGAAATACAAAAGGTAAAATGATTAATCAGTATGTGCCGGATTATGTACTCTATGATCTTGAGACAACCGGTACTTCGAGTAAATATGACGAGGTTATTGAAATTTCGGCTGTCAAAGTAAAAAACGGCGTGGTTACAGAAGAGTTCAGTCAGCTTGTGAATCCGGGCAGACCGATTCCCAGCGCGGCAAGTGCAGTAAATCATATCACGGATGATATGGTGGCGTTTGCACCAATGTTTGATTCCGTATTGCAGCAATTTCTTGCTTTTATCGGAGATGATGTGCTGGCAGGACATAATATCAATCGTTTTGATATGAAATTTTTGTATCGTGATTGTGAACGGTATTTCGGTCAGACACTAACCAACGATTACATTGACACACTGAAACTGGCACGGCTCTGTCTGCCGGAACTTTCGCATCATCGTCTGGGGGATCTGGCACAGTATTACGGGATTTCCACGGCCGGGGCACACCGTGCATTAAACGACTGCCGCATGAACCAGCAGGTTTTTGAAAAGCTGGCAAAGGAGCTGGATGGGACTACCGGGCGCAGGATGGAAATAAAAAATTGTCCGGTGTGTGGGCAGCCACTGAAAAAAAGGAACGGAAGGTTCGGAGAGTTTTGGGGATGTACGGGATTTCCGACATGCAGATATACAGAAAATATATGATATATGACGGAAAAACCGTAAGGAGGAGTGTATGAAAACAAGGGAAGAGGCGCTGGCATATGCATTGTCTTTTCCGAAAACCTATCAGGAGGCACCGTTTCATGATAATAACTGGCAGCTTGTGCGGGTAGAGGGAAGCAAAAAGGCGTTTTTATGGACCTATGAGAGGGAAGGATACATTAATTTAAATGTGAAAGCGGATCCGCAGTGGCGTGATTTCTGGAGAAGTACCTATGCATCTGTCATTCCGGGATGGCATCAGAATAAAGATCATTGGAATACCATTATTCTGGATGGTACCGTTCCAGAGCAGGAAATCCAGCGTATGATTGCGGAAAGCTATGATCTGGTTACGGACAGTCCGACCAGACGGATTTATGAAGCGGTTAAAAAAATTCCGCGCGGAAAAGTGGCAACATATGGACAGGTTGCGGAGATGGCCGGAAATAAAAAGATGGCACGCGCCGTGGGAAATGCATTGCATAAAAATCCGGATCCGGAGAAGATTCCCTGTTATCGTGTGGTGAACGCAAAGGGAGAATTAGCAGGAGAATTTGCGTTTGGTGGAGAAGGTGCGCAGGCAAGGCTATTGCAGGCGGATGGAATTGCAGTTGTCGATGGACGTGTTGATTTAAAAATCTATGGTATATAAGTCGTTGTTTTGCTGCGTGTTCCGTCCCTCTTGCAAAAATCAAAAGCCTCAGACCATGCCGTGAATCACCAATTTAGAAAAAATTAAGAAAATTGTTAGCAGACATGCTTGACGAGTGCTAAAAACAATGCTATAACAAAACTGAAGCAAAGATATAAGTACGTCTTAGTGGAAAATGCTCTGACTGAGATGGAATGACAGGAAGTGCATTTTAGAAAGCAGTTCCTGTTTTTGTGATTGGTGAGGTGATAATTATGGCAGCAAAAAGAGATTTTTACGAAGTTTTGGGAATAGATAAAAATGCAGACGAAGCAACGATTAAAAAGGCATATCGAAAACTTGCCAAAAAATATCATCCGGATATGAATAAAGGAAATCCAAATGCGGAAAAGATTTTTCAGGAAGTAACGGAAGCTTACGAAGTGTTGGGAGATCCGAAGAAGCGGAAATTGTATGATGAGTACGGTCCGATTTCGCTGGAGGCAGGTTTTGATCCGGAGAAGATGAAACAGGCACAGTACGGGAATCCATTTGGAAATGGAGGATTTTATCAGTCGTATTCTTCCGGAGAACCGGGCAGCGGATATCAGGAGTTCCATTTTGATGGTTCTTCCGATATGGATGATATTCTTGACAAATTGTTTGGAAAAAAAGGTGGATTCCACGGAACCGGAGGTTTTGGCGGAAGAAGCGGATTTGGAAGTACTGGAGAATTTGGCAGTGGTTTTGGCGGAGTACATGAGGAAAGAGGGCAAAATATCGAGACGGAAGTACCGATCAGCTTTGAAGAAGCGGTATTTGGCTGTGATAAAAGGTTTACGCTTTCTTCCAGTGACGGAAGGAGCCAGAACTTTGAAGTGCATATTCCGGCAGGCATTGCAAACGGGCAGTCTGTGCGTCTGAAAGGGAAAGGACAGAAAGGGTACAATGGAAAGGATGGAGATCTGCTGATCAAAGTCAAAGTCGGAGAAAAATCTGGTTACGAGCGAAAAGGCCAGGATGTTTATACGACGGTGAAAATTCCGTATACAACAGCTGTGCTCGGAGGAGAGATAAAGATCCATACGTTGTATGGAGATGTTGTCTGTAAGATTAAACCGGGTACACAGTCTGGGGCAAAAATCCGATTGAAAGGAAAGGGCGTAGCAGCCATGAATAATCCGGCAGTTCACGGAGATGAATATGCCCAGGTGCAGATAGAGGTTCCGACACATTTGTCGCAGACTGCAAAAGAAAAATTACAGGAATATGCACGGGCATGCAGCTGAATGCGAAGTTACTGTTCGCAGGGTAACCTGTGAACAGTAACATGTGAGTGAATAGTAACGATGAAATAACAGAAGATCCCTTGACAAGAGGAACTTTCCATGCTTAAATAAATTTAGTTATATGACTGACGGATAAGTGGAAGAACCACGTGGAGTATAACAAGAGATATAAAGGTGACAGATCCAAAGATTGCACCGCAGATAGGGCGATACATCACAGATGTACCGCAGATAAGGCGATGCTTCAGAGAAGCACCGCAGGGGCCGACCGTCTGGGCACCGCACATTGCAGGGAAATACATGAAATATGTATTTGATTGAAATGTGGGTTCCCGGATGTGTCGGTTTTTATTTATTTTAGGCGTATTTGCGAAAGGAGAAACAAATGCAGAAGGTAGCACTCAGTAAAGAATTAGGCGCAACAACATATCCGGGACGTGGTATTGTGATCGGACGTTCTAAGGATGGAAAGAAGGCGGTAACTGCTTATTTTATTATGGGAAGAAGCGCAAACAGCCGTAATCGTGTATTTGTAGAGGATGGCGAAGGTATCCGTACACAGGCATTTGATCCGTCAAAGCTGGAAGATCCGAGCCTGATCATTTACGCACCGGTTCGAGTACTTGGCAACAAGACGATTGTGACAAACGGAGATCAGACCGATACGATTTATGAGCTGATGGATAAGCAGCAGACATTTGAGCAGGCGCTGCGCACCAGAGAATTTGAGCCGGACGCACCAAATTATACTCCACGTATTTCCGGTATCATGCACATTGATAAGGGTGAGTTCAATTATGCGATGTCTATCTTAAAGAGCAACAACGGAAATCCGGATGCATGCAACCGTTACACGTTTGCATACAGCAACCCGGTTGCCGGAGAGGGACATTTTATCCATACTTATATGGGAGACGGAAATCCACTGCCAAGTTTCGAGGGTGAACCAACCTGGGTTGATATTGATGGAGATATCGATACGTTTACGAAAATGGTATGGGAGAATTTAAATGAGGATAATAAAGTTTCCCTGTTTGTACGTTTTATTGACATTGAGACCGGAAACTATGAGTCAAGAATTGTAAACAAGAATAAATAAAAATAAATAAGAGCGGATTGTTGAAAAAGGAGAAAATCATGCAGGAATATGAATTAAAATACGGATGTAACCCAAATCAGAAACCGGCCAGAATCTATATGGCAGATGGCAAAGATCTGCCGATTAAGGTGCTCTGTGGAAGAGCCGGATATATCAATTTTCTGGATGCTTTTAATGGATGGCAGCTGGTAAAGGAATTAAAGAAGGCAACCGGACTTCCGGCAGCAACTTCTTTCAAACATGTTTCCCCGGCTGGTGCAGCGGTAGGACTTCCGCTGTCTGACGTGGAAAAGAAAATTTACTGGGTCGATGATATGGATATTGAGTTTACACCGCTTGCAAATGCTTATATCCGTGCCAGGGGTGCAGACCGTATGTCTTCATTCGGAGATTTTATTTCCCTGTCAGACATCTGTGATGCAGCAACAGCAAAGGTTATCAAGCGCGAGGTTTCCGATGGTGTGATTGCTCCGGGATATACGGAGGAAGCTTTGGAAATTTTAAAGCAGAAAAAGAAGGGCAATTACTGTGTAATCGAGATTGATCCGGCATACGAGCCGGCTCCGATCGAGCATAAGGATGTATTTGGTATCACATTTGAGCAGGGAAGAAATGAACTTCATATCGGAGATGATTTCTTTGACAACATCGTGACAGAAAACAAAGAACTGCCGGAGCAGGCAAAGATTGATCTGGCAATTTCCATGATTACTTTAAAGTATACACAGTCTAACTCTGTATGTTATGTCAAGGGCGGACAGGCAATCGGTATCGGAGCAGGACAGCAGTCCCGTATCCATTGTACCCGTCTGGCTGGTTCGAAGGCAGATAACTGGTGGCTGCGCCAGTCTCCACAGGTTTTAGGACTGCAGTTTGTTGACGGTATCAAGCGTGCGGACCGTGACAATGCCATTGATCTGTACATGGGTGAGGATTATATGGATGTCCTTGCAGATGGTGCATGGGAGAAGATTTTTAAGGTAAAACCGGCGGTATTTACCGCAGAAGAGAAGCGTGCATGGCTGGATAAAAATACCGATGTGGCACTGGGATCGGATGCATTCTTCCCATTTGGCGACAATATTGAGCGCGCACACAAAAGCGGCGTAAAGTATGTGGCAGAGCCGGGCGGATCGGTACGTGATGACAATGTGATCGAGACATGTAATAAATACGGTATGGTTATGAGCTTTACTGGAATCCGTTTATTCCATCACTAATTTCAAAGGGACAGGATACGGACATGCGGAATCTGTTCGTAGGATCATAAACTCTAAAGGGCGAGGAGGGAAAGTATAAGAAAAAAAGAAGGGTACACTTCTGTAACCTTCTCAATTTCATAATTTTGCTGGCAAAATTCAATTTCTATGCCCCGCCTGACAGCGGGACATAGTTTATCGCAGATACACATTTGGTATTGTCTCTTTTTAAATCTATGTATCCCGAAGAGGGGGATACAACAAACCTTACTCGTTAGACAACAGACGGACCGCCTGCTTATCAGAAAAAGCTGTCAGGAATAAATTTGGCATATATTGACAGAGTTGGACAAGGAGATCCATCATGTCATCGTAATTTTTCTGATCCGAAAGAAGAATACCTTTTTCTCCATTAATAGTTGTCTCTGTAAAGAAACCTGAATATTCTCTCAACATTAGGTCGATATCGTCTCTGGAAAGTGTAAAAGTAGTCGGGATTTCCTTTTCTTTTAAAAGATGCGCGACTTTTTCTCCATAACATTTCAATGTGTGGTATGAAATGAAGGATTGGCTTGGATCAAGGGAAAGAAGTTCGGCAAAAGCATGTAATGATACCGTCTCGATTCCAAAACGGTATACCACGTCTTTTGAAAAATGCTGCAGTAAAAAGGATTCCCCATCCCAGATGATTCCACGTCCATCTTTGTTGAGAACAGAAAGACTAACGATTCCATTTTTGTTAATGTTTGCAGATGGTGCATACTTTTCATCGCTTTCGTAGCTTACATGGTAAAAATCGAGAAACTGCATAAAAGCTTCAGAATCATCGCAAATATTTTTGCAATCTCTGTATCTCAGAGAAAAAATGGTTCCGTTATCCGGGAATACTTTCAAACAGATGGCAAGCATTTTATTCAGATCTGCATTTTTTAGCTGAACATATTTCATGAATTTTTCTTCATCGTCTTTTCCCCCGTAGTACAACATTTGACTGATGTGGCCGAAATACTCTCTGGCAGAAGCAAAGCTGAAGCCGCGCACTTCGTCTTCCGTAAGTGGAATATAGCAGTAGTTGTTAAGTGCCCTGAATTTGCGTATCCATTCTGTAAGGGTCGAAACTACTGCGTACTTCAATACAAGGAGAATACACAACAACAGAAATAAGCCAACTATGTTGCCTGCCATAAATGTAATCAGTAAAAGACTGTAAAAAAGTCCACTGTTTGTATCCGGAATAGCAAGGGAACATTCCCATTTGGCAGCCAGGTAGTTCAGAATACACAGCAAAACCATCGCAAGCAGACAAAGAATAAACTGAATCAGTTCTGATCTTTCCAGAAGCACTTTGATACGACTTTTCTTTTTCAATAAATTTTTCACCAATTTTCCTCCGTTTCTTTCGTACCCTTCGGATGGAGTACATGTTTGTTCTTACGGTATGTATATTGCGCCTTTTGGAAAATCGTCAATGGATTTTGGAAAGTTTTTTAATTTTTTCAAATAGTTTTACGGAAACGTGGAATGACCGGCAGGTTGGACCGAACGGAAAGGTATTCCAGAAAGACAAGACGAAGATCATCAAGAAACTGGATATTAACGAATACCGGTATCCAAATCTGACGGCATCAGAAAAGAAAGTTGTGAAACCGGGATTGCAAGAGCTGGCGTATAAGTTAATGCCGGAGATATAGGGGGACGTATGAGTAAAAAAGAAGAAGCATTGGAAAAGGCATTCCCGGATGGGTTCTCTTTGCAGAAGGATGAGCATACTTTTGTAGTTGCCGGGGATGAGAAGGGAAAGTTTTTCGTTGGATTATCGGATATCCTACAGGCGCTTGCCTTTGCAGAAGATGAAGCGGATGTCCCGGAGATACCACAAGAGTGGTGGGAAGAGATCGGAAAGCTGTATTCTGCGTAAGAAATCTGGATGGGATTATCAAAAGAAAGGCACTTGATTTCTCAAGCGCCTTCCGTTATAATCTAGTTAGAAGCTGATCGGAAGAGATTTCCGATTTGCCCTCGGTTTAATATTATTTCTTCAAAGAAATAGCATCTACTTTGGACGGTGGGATGCTATTTCTTTTTATTGTTATGATTGTCTATGTAAGACAGCGCCGCGAAGACTACAAGCAGCAAAGTTAATACTTCTGATGTACTCATAGGGCATCACCCTCTCTTTCGTAATACTAGAGGGCAGTTAACAATCGGAAAATCGCATCCGTACTTCTGTTCGATTACATACTTATTGTACCAAAAATTGAATGGGAAGACAAGAAACAAAATTCCTTGTCATATTCCCTTCAAATGCTATTCTTCCAAAATCTTAATCTCAGATGGTTTCACCGCGATCTCTTTCCCGGAATCCAATTCAAGAATGGCGAGGTTCGCGCTCCGCCAGCTACCCGTGTTCTGGTGGCAGGAAGCCGGGGTGGGGAACTTTTCTTGTTTCATATTAAAGTTGAAATAACAAACACGTATCGAAAGGAGAGTGAGGATTTATGGGAGAAAAGAAACATGCGAGCACGCAGCACATGGCTATCTGACCATTTTCCCACTGTATTTTTTCGATTGCGGGTGTTATAATAAAATCAGATAAGGGATGGTCCCTGATTTGAAATAATCAGGGATGCCTAAGCTTTCCCTGATTAGAAACAAAAAATTTGCATAAACAGGGAAAGAGAGGAAAAAATATGGGTGAAAAAGATTTAACCGAAAAAATACTTGAGGATTACAATGATGTTTTTGCAGATATCATAAATGCTTTTGTATTTGAAGGGAAAGATGTAGTACATCCGGATTCGCTGAGAAACAGTTCTGTTCATTCTCAATACAAAGCAAGTGATCAAAAACTTCATGAATTGGAGCGTGATGTCGCAAAATATTGGATGGATGGAAATGTCCGGATCGCCTTATGTGGCATGGAAAATCAGACTAAAGTCGAAAAGTTTATGCCATTTCGAGTGTTCAGTTATGACGGAACTGCATACAGGAGCCAGTTGCTGGACCGGAAGAATAAAATCGTCCCAGTGATTACCATAGTGCTGTATTTTGGCAATGAACATTGGACAGCACCGAAAAGCATCAAGGAACTTTTGGATATTCCAGCGGGACTTGATGAATATGTGAGTGATTACAACATCCATGTATTCGAGATCGCATGGCTTACGGATGAGCAGATTGCTAGATTTAAAAGTGATTTTGGGATTGTTGCTCGATTCTTTTCTGAGAGAAGAAAAAATCCGGACTATGTACCGGACGATCAAACCGTCATCACGCATGTCGATGCCATGTTAAAACTCTTGGCAGTAATGGCTGGAGATCGAAGATACGAGGAAATTTTACAATCTGACAATAAAAAGGAGGTTGGTTGTATGTGCGATGTAGCAGAAAGATTGGAACGCAAAGGAATTGAAAAAGGTCTTGTAGAAGGCCGCGCAGAAGGCCAGAACCTGCTTGTGGCTGTGGTTAACCGTTTGAGGAATGGCGAAACGGCAGAGCAGATTATCGCAAGTGGTGTAGATGCTCAAACAGTAGCACTTGCACAGTCAATCAAATAAGCAGCAGAATTTAAGGATCATCCATAGCGGTGATCCTTTTTTGTGTGTGTGGACATTGGAAAAGAAAGGGATAGGACTTCCAAATATTCATGTCGCAGTTCAAAGGAAGCCCCGCCCCAGTTGACCTTTTGTGGTGTTAGGGCGGGGCGGGCAAGCTTCACCTGTGCAATATAAATTTCAATCCATGCACCCCGGAGGGTGTACCTGCGCAAATAGCTTATTTCCTGCATTCAATATATTTCAATCCATGCGCCCCGGAGGGTGCACCTGTGTAAATATTTTATTTCCTGTATTCAATATTCATGTCGAATGAATATGCCTTCAGGTAGTTGGTATTGTACAGACAACTCTGCTCATCGCTGCCGTGTGTAGTGAAATAAGGCTTACATGTAGTTTTACCTAATGCATTGTTAATAAGGAATACATAAGTTTGCCCCTTCTTGAGCCGGGTGGTAAACTTGATTTTGTCAACAGGTCGTTTGTTTACAAAATCTGTATAATCGTTGTAATCATATTCGATTACATCTGCATATTCCGGATGCTCTGCCTTGTAATTATCTAGGATGGTGCGGAGTCTTGCAAGGTAGTTGTTTTCGTAAAGCGTATCATATTTGCCGACAGTATTACAATCAGGCTCGAAACCACTTAACGTGTATTTTTTTCCGGTCTTAGCAATTTCGCAAAGTGAACATGAGAGACTTTTTAAAGACTTATCATCTGTACCCTGCAAGTTGTTAAGAGTAACAACATATTTTCCAGTTTTTGGAGCCTTAAATTTCACATATGATTCATAGCATGGTTCTCCCTTTTCCTTTGATACTGACTTTACTGAGGATGTTACAGCTGGTACGTTAATAGTTGTTTTCCCCGTTTTAACAGACGGCAGAGAGTTTAAATCCTTGTAAAAAGAGGTTTTTGAAAACCCATCTATAGGATATCCTTTTTTGTCATAACCATCGATATGGTGCTTGTACGCAGAAGTAACTTTCCTTGTGGCAGCTTCAGCGGTAACAACATCATCAGCCATTGCAGGTACAACAGCAGTAGCAACACATGCAGTAGCAAGAACTGCACACATCAGTTTCTTAAAAACATTTTTCTTCATGATAAAACCCTCCTTTGGATTTTGTAAATATATTTGAATAAGTAATTGAAGGTTTCTTTTGTTCCCTTCACCTTATATATTGCGCCATTTTGAAAAACGTCAAGGAGAAACGGAAAACTTTTTACATTTTTTCCTATACACATTTCCCTGTTTTGACGTTTTCACATTTCCCGGTTTCCGATCCCGCATCCAACAAAAAAATAAGGCTACAAAAACAGCATTTCACATTTATATTGTAGCAGATTAAATATAAAAAAGCTACCGCAGGAGCGGTTTTATAATAGATATCATTTTTATGAAGGAGGAAAACCATGGGAAAGAACAATGGTATTTCAGACAGCAGATACAAAAGCAGGTTTTTCAAAAAGCTTGCTGCATGGATGGGGAAACACGGGACCGTGCTGACAGCCGTGGTATTGATTGCAGTTTCAGCTATCCTTGGGTGCGCCGAGGCTACAATCATTTATGCAGCAAAGGGTAACGGAGCATCGAATGATTACGGAACCAAGGGCAATACATCCAGCCCATCTTATATTGGTGGGAGTGGCAATAACCCGACCGTTTATGAACCCGGCGTCATCGGGGTATCGGTGGTCACGTATGACCTCAATGAGGTCAGCAAGAAAGGGACACTTGAATATGGATATGGAGATAAAAAACAAAAAGCTTCCCCTGTAGCGTCCACCAATGACCCGGAGGATGTAAAAGAGGCAAAAAAGAAGTATACACCTCCCAAGAACCAGCCGGATTATTACCCATACTGGATCGACAAAATGGGAACCACGGATAAGGGGGAAACAATCTACAAATACAGCAACTCCCTGCATCATGCGATTACGTCCAACATCCTCGCGATGCAGAACTCGTATGAATATGATGACAGTACCCTGGTATTCGTCCCGCGTGTCATCGCGAGCAGCAAGCACCACGCGTGGCTTATGAACGAAAAACAGTCCGTTGTAACCGGCCGTGCGAAAGGGAGTAAAAAGTCCGTTTTTTATGACCTCGATCCATGGTATGAGGAAAAGGATGCCGGGAGCTTCAAGAAAACTTCAAAGGGTGTCACGGACGGTGTTGCCGGCAGCAGGAAGAATAAGGCAGGCATTTATTATGCCGATTTAAAGAAATATATCAAGAACAAAGAGAAAAAATCATCAAAAAACAAGAAATCTTTTGTGGAAGTCACATCCGTTGACTCCAAGAAAAAGTATGAAGTGTGCAACTATGCACATTTCTCGGAACTGAGTAAAGATGATATTAATAAGATTATCGGGTTTAACGGGAAAAGTTTTTCATCCAAGGGGAAAACAAACCTTGCCCGTGCCAGAAGACTGTATTCTTCCATCGCAAATGTAAATGAAACAAGCAAGGGGCAGTATACGACAACACCGGAAATGGCAGACATCTTCCTCCGGTATACGACAGCTGCCGGACTCAGCAGTAAATCCTATGGCACGGAAATGTTCTCCAAAAACGGAACAAAAGAGGGATTATATGGTACCCAGAAAGGGGTAAGGGATGCAGCAAACAAAAACATGGTCGGATCCCAGGTATTAAGAAGTATTTACCAGAGCAATTCCCGTTTTAAAAAGGTGCTTGCCCCGGGTGCCACCAGGGAAATGGACGAGGCCAAAAAACGTGTCCTGAATGATGAGTACAACACGCATTACCTGGATCTTTTGGTAAGCGGTTACGCCCTCGCCCAGTCAAGTGGTGATAAAAAAGCAGCAAACGAATGGCTGAAAGCCGTAACAACATATGCGAAAACAGCGGCAGATGGAAGTAATGGAAAGAGCGGAAGCAGCAGCCTGGAAAACGTTGTCATCCGTCTTGATATGGGAATGGCCTATGCCACGAGCAAAGAGGTCACCTATGCCTCCTGCGGCAGTGTCATTAATAAGCATTACAACTTTTCCGGCAAAGCAGACGCCTTTGCATCGCCAAAGGGTGTAAATGCCAAGAGCCTGAACAAGGGGTTTATTGGTTTTGCGGCATCTGATGATAAATCCGGACAGAATTATCAGGCGCACAATGGAGAGGTCGCGACGAAAAAAGGCGTTGTCACCAAATCAAAGTATAAAGATGCTGATTACGGCACGTATTATGACAGGCTTTCAAAGGCAGTGCAGAATACAAAATCCGTCACGGGCAGCGGCAAAGACTGGTACAGCCGCATGGTCATCATGCGTACGACAAAGGCTTATTACAGCATGCCCAATAAAAACGGGAAGCCGAATGCAAGGGTATACAACAGGCTGGCCACGGTCGAACTGCTTCAAACAGTCGGGTCCCAGCAGGGTATTAACGTGTTTAAGGGAACGGCAAAAAATATAGCATGGCAGTATGGTACTTACGCAGTTGACGGTTTTTACTGGACTTCCACACAGCCGGAAGAGACCCCGGATGTGAAATTGAACCTTACCATTTACAGCAAGGATGTCAACGGCAAGGAACCGGCCCAGAATGGAAAAGATATCAAGGATACCTTCCAGTCTTACAGTATGACGGGGAAAACACACACAGCAACTATTAAGGACAACCTGTATGTGAAACTGTCGCCGGGGAAAGACCAGGAATCCAAGAAACTTTTCGATAAGGTGCTTGCATCGGATAAATACCATGTAAAGATTGTGTTTGAAAATGCAGACGGGACAACCGCTGCGAGCCTGCTCGATCCGAAAATTGTAAAAAGTGTCCAGCAGGTAACGGATCCGGAAACAGGAACCAAATATGATGCAAAAAAAGAAGTTACCTATTATAAGGCGCTCAACGCATACGATTCCACCAACAAGGGAAGTGAAAAGGGAGATGAGCAGAATTACAACAAGCTTGTGTCTGCAAAACAGATTGGCGGCAAAGACCTGCAGGCAAACCGGAGCCTGATCTGGTGCATTTCCAATGCAGATGTGCGTACCAAAGGGTTTAAGATTTCCGGCACCGGCAGTTATTATGTGAACTGGAAAGCAAAAGTGTATATCATGCAGAAATCCGGCAGTGGTGCGAAGACAAAATGGACAAGCGTGATAAATGGAAGTTCGGTCAAAAAAACAAAGCCATCCATGTCTGACCTTAAGGCAGGTGGCTGCGCAACAACAAACAATGTCATTGCACAGTATATCTACCACAAGGATGATACGAAGGATGTGAACCTTTCCGACACCTATGAATCCATTCCGGAAGCATATGCAGAATTAAAGGAAGGGTCCATTTATAATGAGACATTTGAAGCAATGGCAGGTGTGCCGAGCACAAGGTCCCTGTACTTTGCAACCGGCGGGTCAGAATTCATTGTCAACATGCAGGCAGTCTATGATGATTACTACCTCAAGGAAATTTCAGGTGGAAGTAAAAACAGCTACCGTTCCACAAGACGATACAAGAGTGTTTTCAACAGCACGGACTGTGAGTACAAGAAAGGTGATACTTTAAAATCACTTACCGCAGGGAATACAAAAGAAGAGACTTTTGTTGCAGATGCCAATGACAGGAAACAGGAAAAATCGGTCACTGCAGAAAAGAACAGTGCCGTAAACCCGCAGGGCGCTGCCGGTTATAACACGACCGTAAACGGACACGACAGCACAACCAAATTCCATGCGACATGGACAGGGACGATCGGGAACAATACTTCCCGGTGGTCACAGAGCGGGTCGAATGTAAGCCCGTCCGGAAAACCATGTGAGGGCGGAAATGCCGGTGAAGTATACAGCATGTCCCCGACCCCGGCAAACTGGGATGTTTCTGCCTACAATACAGCATTAGGGCAGGCTGCAAACTGGGCGAAGAAGATGGAACAAATCGGTAAAAGTGCAGATGGCACGGTCTACCGTATTGATGACTCTGACGGATATAAAAGGGTATACCATGTAGGAACCGCTACGATCAAGGTTACACTGACCGGAGGGGAAAAGAGCTATGATACCGGTTCCTCACGGTCTTATGGCGGAGGAACCTATACATCATCAGATCTTGTATCAAGCGCAAAGAGAACAAATACATCTGCTGATCTTGGAACCGGATGGAGTTACACCAAAGGTAATAAAGCTTCTGCTTCCGGATCCCATACAACGGATGAGCACGGAAAAGTAACCGGACACTCCAGCTGGAGCGGATACAAGGGATCTGTGGATGGAAAATCTTCCAGCATCCAGTACAAAATTGAAGTAACATTCAAGGATGGAAGCATTACGGCAAAGAACTATGATGGCAATGCCGGGGAAAGCGGGCTGAAAGTAGAAAAGAAAAGCGGCCTGACCCAGTTTGGGGCACATGACCTCTGTGGCGCATGCTGCCAGCATGTACTCCCGGCGATCGAGGATACCTGGATCCAGAAGCTGCGTTTCGATACGATCCGTTTCACGAACCTTAAGGTATGGAAGCTGCAGGAAGGCTATGCCGAAGGCATGGGGGAGATCCGTAAGACAGATGATGGCAGCGGAAGCAGTATTGAAGGGGAAGCAGGAAAAGCAGAAGCGGATGCAGTAAAGAAAGAGAAGGAAGATAATAAGGATAATACTCAGGTCGTTGATCCGGACCTGTCCGGTGTGGAAGGCACGGAAGCCGCAAACGATAAAGAGTATGATGAAAACGGCGATCTTATTGTCCCGGACTATGAGACCGGGGATATAGGGGATGACCCGGATGCAGACGGGGAAGAAACCTGGACGGACACCTCAGAAAATGACCTTGATATTGTAAAATCGAAGATCGTAAGATATGATCCGAATATTTTTTATAACATTGCGCAGGCAGATACTTCAAAAGCCGGACGTATCCGCTACAGCCTGCAGACCGGACAGGATGATGATGTTACATGGACAGAATTTAACAGTGATAAAAAGCTGACCCGTACAGATTCTTGTGACGGACAGACTGCATCCCATGGGGGAAGCCCGGTTGTAGTTACGGCAAACGGCCATAAAAAGAGCTGGTGCAGGGGATGCCTGTATACAAATAGTACATACAGCAACCTCCGCAACAGACACGACAATGCCAAGACAGGCGGGGAAGGAAAAGGGGAAGCCGGGGAAGCAGCAAAGACCAAGACCGGATATACCAATAACACAGCCGATGCAGTGGACAAGACAACGTTCGAGTGGAAACGCTTTGATAAGAGACGTAAGCTGAACTGTAAAGCAACTGTTATTTCAGATTTCCTGATTTTGCAGACCAGTTCAGGCAATGAAAGTATTGTCTACTACCAGGATACTGCAGAAACAAAACATCATGAGTGCCAGGAAAATTATGAGGATACCCTGTGGTACTCCAAGCCGGCAGATATGAATAATCTCAAAAAAGAGAATGTCAGCAAGGCAAAATGGATGTGGGAAGATAAGATGTGGACGAATAACCCGCTGGTTAAGAAGACATCAAACCTTAATGTAGGAAGCTATAACGGCAATTACAGCAGTACATCCACGAAGTACCAGGGCACCGGAGGCAATGCAGTTGTAGAAACCGCATTTGATAAAGATGAAGAGAAGTATAACCATATCACAGATACCGATGAGAATGGAAATACCCTGGATCTTGCAAAAGTAACATCTGCAAGGACGATTGAAACAAAACAGAAGCAGATGGACGATGTAAAAACCATCATGCAGACAAAATCGGATTCGATTGATGGAAATATCTGTTCCCCTGGATGTGGAAACACTTATGGCGGAACAAACTATGATACTTATGGCAGCGGATCAGCGCGGATGGGAACAAATACTGCGGATGTTTATACTGCACCTACCAAGCAGGATGTATGGGGAAAATACAGCTGGATTAACCGGATTCTCCCTTCCTTGAACGGACAGACGGATGCACCGGAACCGGCGCAGTTTGGTAATGCCGGACTTGTGCTTATGCAGGACGGTATTGCACAGTGCCCGACGAACCCGAACCAGGAATATGTCACAGGGCAGTCCCGTGCATTCTTTATCCCGCTGGTTACATATACGAACTTTGGTGCTGATAAAAACGCCGAATCGCACGATATTACCAACTATACATTCAAGTATACAGACGAGAACGACAGCGTAGCCGGGAGAGTCGGTTATACCATGGATTCCATCTACACAAACGGACAGACGAAAGTCAACAACATCGTTGTCCATGACCCGGTTTCCGTACAGGGGGCAAATATCCTTACGGTAAACAAGGAAATGGACCAGCGTGTGCTCGGCGATGATAAAAGCGGGGCAGCGGAGATGAATAAGGAAGCTGATGATGCGACTTGTCCGGGAACAGCAGAAGAATGCCAGTACCGGCTGTTAAACTGCCAGTATGGAAAGCCGGTGCGCAGGGCGGCATTTAATGTTGACAATGCAAAGCACAGTGATGTGGAAGATGATGACGGGGTGGTACACAGCTATGATTCCATTATCAGCAATATCCTTGCCCCGGGCGGCACTTACATGGATGTAAGTCTCGCAGACAGTGGATTTTCGATCAAGCGCTATGACGGGCTTGGGGCATTTGAAGGGACATCGGAAGATGATAGGAACCAGCCGGACCGTTACCTTTCTGGAAACGGCAGTGCATCGCTTGCAATGTCATGGAGCGCAATGGGGGTAGATACGGAAGAAGCAAAGAATGATACTTACGAACTTCAGGGCGTATTTAATTTCCACAATGCACTGGATTCAGAAAAAGCACTGTTTACCACCCGGGCAACCAAGCTTCTTGCAGAGCCGGATGGTTCCTTAAAGATTGTGCTTGCAGACGGATCCGAATATACATCTGCGGCTTCCCTCCTGGCAAAGGATGGGAAGAATGCCATCCAGTATCATTTTGGAATGGATTCCGTGATGTTATCCCCTAAGAAGGTTGACTACAAAGGCGGTTCTTATACCGTGGATGCTAATACAGGTGTAATTGTTGATGGAAAGGAAATTTCCTTTACAAAAACAAAGAATCCTTCCGGGGATATGACGAATTACATTGGTGACGGCATCTGGTTCGGTAACCAGGACGATGCAGTTTCCGATGGTACAGCTTATAATTCCGTTTATGACTGCAGCTATTCATTGGATAATCTTGCAGTTACAAGACTTGCACCGGAAAAGGACGCAAACGGTATTTCATACAGGCATACCTTATCCTGCTTTGCAGGTGTAACAGAACACGCCAAAACAACACAGGATTATTACAATGGCATAAGTGATAAAAAGGTACAGTATACTTACAATTATACAGGTGATGTGCAGACATTCACTGCCCCGGCAGACGGAGTCTATACCCTTGAGGCATGGGGAGCTTCTGGCGGTGATGGATATGATGACAGCGTTGACAGGGAAACTACAAGTTCTGTCGCTGGAAATGGTGGATATTCCAAAGGAAATATCAGCTTAAAGAAAGGACAGAAAATTTATGTTTTTGTTGGCGGCGCTGGAAAATATGGAGCCGGGACAAACCGCTTTGGAGGACCAGCTGGTGGTTACAACGGCGGTGGTGACGGTGGTGTTGCTGACAGCGGTTCTGGTGGAGGAATGTCACATATTTCCACCACAAACAATCCCGCAACAACAAGCTGGAACCCTGATGGGACACTTCTGGCTGCCGGCGGCGGTGGCGGAGCAGACAACCCTGGGGGAGGCCGCGGGTCCGATGATGGACGCGGTGGAAATGGCGGTGGAAAGAATGGTGAAAATGCATACATTGAAAACATGAAATCTACTGGAAATGCGACATGGACACCGACAAGTGGTTTATCACTGCGTACTGGGACAACACTTTCTGGGGACAGTGCAGTAACAAATGGAAGTGAACAGGGCGTATTTGGCCCATATAAAACCTATCTTCCGGGACAAAAGGTTACGATAACAGTAAGGGGTGATAATCTTACAAACGGATATCCGGTTGTATATACCAATTATGGAAGATACCAGACAAGAAATTATACGGTTGAAGCAGCAAACAGTAATGAATACAGATATTCATTTACCGTACCAAGTGGACTTACATCTACAACAAATACCGACGGAACTTCTGCAGATTCCGGACAGAATCCATATACTATCTGGGAATTCTGTTTCCATGCAAGGGGTTCTTCACGGATGAGGATAGACTCTGAAACTGCATCCTGTGACTATAACTCAGCCAACCAGAATATGGGCGGCTGCGGAATGGGAGGAACCCAGGGCAGCGGATATAAACAGGGTGTTGGGGAATCTGTAACATTTGGAACTGATTCTGGCGGTGCCGGAGGTGGCTGGTACGGTGGATATGTTACTAATGCAAATAATGGCGGCGGTGCCGGCGGTTCGGGATATACAGCATCCGGTCTTACAAACACAGAAATGAAGTCCGGGGTACGCCGTGGAAACGGTCTTGTAAAAATCACTGCAGCCGGAACGATTGACTGGACACGCAAGTTTGATGATGGCTACCAGAAACAGACATCAGAAAACAACAGACATGTGCATACAGAAGCATGCATGGACACGCCATCGGAAGGTTTTAAGATTGCAGTAGATGAAGCAAGCAACGGAAACACTGCAGACCTTGGAAAAATGCTTGGATCTGCGGTATGGGGTAAAATTAAGGACCAGCTGAAGAACTGCTATGGAAGTGGCAGCGGCGGATCTGCAGGCAGCGTAGCTGCAGGAAAGACCTATACCTATGACTATTCCGGATCCGTGAAAAGTGTTACCCTCCCGGCTGGTAAATATAAGCTGGAAGCATGGGGAGCATCCGGTGGAGGCAGAAACCCTGGAAAGGGTGGATATTCAGCCGGAACAGTAACATTTGCAAATGAAACTACCGTATACATTGTAGCTGGACAGTCTGCAGGTACATATAATGGTGGAGGTATCGGATGCCATGGATATGGCGGCGGTGCAACACATTTTGCAACAGCAAACGGTGAATTAGCTGCATTATCAAATAATAAGAACAGTGTCTTGCTTGTAGCAGGAGGCGGAGCCGGAGGAAGTTCCGGAGCTGGTGGAGCCGGAGGCGGCGCAAACCAGAGTGGTACAACCGGTGGAAACGGATGTGGCACGAAAGGGGAAGGCGCAACTGTCAGCGGACCTGGAAATGCTTATTTCAGCGGATCATTTGGAAAAGGAGGATCGAATTCCGGTTGGAATACCTGTGGCGGGGGCGGCGGTCTCTATGGAGGTGGCGGAAGCTACGAAAGCTATTCGCGGAATGATGATGACGACGCTGGTGCTGGCGGTGGTTCGGGATTTGCTTCCCCTTCTTTGACAGATGTATCCGGTATAACCGGAGAGCATAGCGGAAATGGGTACGCAAAGATCACTGTTATCGAAGCACACACTGACTATGATCCGGACAAAGTGTTTGACCTGGTCAAGAAAGCCGTTGGAAATAATTATTCACAGATTCCGGACAGTGTCACTACAGATGGACATACCATCGTGAACCCGTTCTGGAGCTGCCAGTGCATCTATGACAGCCATGTATGCACGAAGCACTGCAAGACCACTTATGTCCTGCAGTGCAAGGAACCGCATCATAAGGCAGTTAACGGAAAGATTGGACATTACGATGCTGGCAATGAGATCTGTTATGATGCATGTCATAATGATGAGCTGCATAAAAAGGGTGCAGAGCAGGCAAATGCAGGAAAACCGGGAACGTCCAAGCCGCTGAAATTTGGAGATTTCGTCCTGCTTGATAACTATTTTTATATTTACTTCCCAAACAGTGGCGATTTTTATGAGTCAGATGATTATGGAATCGCCCAGACCGAACAGCGGAAGGGAAAAGGATATGCGAATAATTATGACTGCACGGAGTGGACCAGGGAGAAATGGATTAAATTCCCATATTCTGTTTTGTATAATCGGAACGGAACCTTTGAGGAGCACCCTGCGGGTCAATGGTTCCAGCTGGAAATTACGGACAAGGTGACGAACCGCAACGTTAAAAACAACTGTTACGATCTGACCAGCTTGTCGGAGCGTGATGATGGATTTACGTATCAGTTCTACGCCCAGCTTGACAACCATGAGATGAGTGGGGCTACCATTGAGTATGCCGTGGAAGCAATCAACAACCAGCCTTCCCCGAGCGGCAGTGAAAATCCGTACGACCGTGACGGAACGTTATCACTTGACTGCTCTCAGGATAACTCAAGCATTACAAATGCAGAACGTGCAATTGACCTGACGGCAAAACATTCAGCATATAAGCAAACGTTCGTCGATTTAATATCAAGGATTGGCAACCTCACGGTGCAGGATAGTACCGACCTCCGCTTTAGCAATTTGTTCAAACGTAAGACAAATGATGATAAATGGTATATAGATGGTATTGTTCATGCAGTCGATAAGAGTATACAGAACGCATACCTGTCATGGCATAAAAATAATGGAGATACCGCAACGGATATCCGGGGCGAAAAGGTATCCGCATATAACCAGTGGTACAATACATGGCATACAGCAAAGTGGTCTGATGTAGGAGAGGACTCCAGCAGGTGCGTATCAACCCCGCTTGAGTCAGCAAAGAATAACATCGCAGCACTGCGGGGAAAGAGTGAGCAGCTTCAGCTTGGATACAACCTCTTATGGGATATCCAGGTATTAAGCCGGGATTTCGCGGACGGAAACGTCCAGATCGAGCCGAAATATTACATCCTCGATACTAAGAAGGACAAGCTCATGGCAGTTGATGTGTGGGGCAGCCGGAATGAAGATGTAACGCTTGTTAATGAGTTTGGTCTTATGGATAAGTATGGAACAGACTACTTTAATCAGCAGAAAGACAAAATTTATGACCATGCTATGTTACTGAACTGGGATGACGAGAAGGCACGCCGGAACTACAGCGATGAAGAGAAGGCTGCGACCGAAACGGCATCGAAAGTGCTCGGCCGTACAATACTCGATGCAAATGGAATGCCGATGACCCAAAAAAATCCATTAACTGGTATGGAAGAAGAGGTTGTTGCACCGCTGTCTATCCCGATGGGGGATGGCTACCGCGAGGGTAACGCGCAGTTCCTGTACCTGAATGGACGTACCCGTACTTTTATTGGAAACAGTAAAGTTACAGCACTCCATAAAGATATTAATGGTGATGATGACCAGGAGCTCTTCAAGGAATTTGATGCTATTGGAAATGACCTTGGATCTAATGGGGTTTCAGAGGATGAATATAGTTTCTGTGCATCCCGCTGGCACGTAACACTCGGGCTGCCGTCTTCTGCAAAATTTACGGATGTGACCGTGGATAAAGATGGTAAAGAGCAGCATATCAATCCTTACGATATGATTACCGACGAGGATACCGGGGATAAGATTTATGCGTACCAGAAATATGACCCAGATTACCTCAAAGAACATGGAGATGAGAACCGATACATGATCCTCGAAACAGCACGTATCACTGCATATGGAGCGGTCTACGACCTGAGATATTCGCAGTTACAGGACAATGGATCGATCACAGCAGCCAACGGAAAAACATATAATTTCGTTGACAGTGCGACGTATCCGGGCGAGCCAAACTCGATACCGACATTACTTGCGGTTTATGGCATCACCAGCTCAGGTAGGGACTATGATACACTCCAGACACATTAATTGTTTGGATAATAGCTGTTGATGTAATAATATATTGTAACACAAAAGAAAACTACTCAAGGGCTTAAGCCAAGAGTAGTTTTTCTTTGTTTTTTGAAATATGTTATTTCAATCCCTGCACCCCGCGCGGGGTGCAACATGCGAAACAAAATGCTATACCAATTACACTAGAAATTTCAACCCATACACCTCTTACGAGGTGCAAGGGGCTGTAAAATAAGTCCCTAATATAAGAAACGCCAATTCCGGCAAATGTCGGTTT
>OHFR01000161.1_pt1 | contig 37867 bp, 30 predicted proteins | sample 1567531 | NCBI WGS metagenome assembly OHFR01 (sample SAMEA3879597, study PRJEB24766) | human gut metagenome | biome: human-associated habitat; feature: feces | place: USA | collected 1985/1987
CTTGCATGTGTTAAGCACGCCGCCAGCGTTCATCCTGAGCCAGGATCAAACTCTCGTTAAAAGTGTTTGTATCCAGTTCAGAACCAACTAACTAGCTAATTCTTCCCTTTTTACTGTTGTTTTGGTTTGTTTAAAAACCGTTCTTAAAAATCTTCTCTTAAAGAAATTTTCAAGGGTTGTTGTTGTCTATTGTTCAGTTATCAAGGTTCTTTGTTTGTGTCGTTCTTTTCAAGCGACAGCTTTTATATTTTATCAAAAGCTTTTGTCTTTGTCAAGAACTTTTTTATTTTTCTTTGTCGCTCTTTTCGAGCTTTCCTTTGCCGTCTCACGCGACAGCTTATTTAGGATATCACTTTCAGAACTCTTTGTCAACAACTTTTTTGATTTATTTTTCAATCATTTCATTGATTTTTAAATCTTCCAGTTTCCTTCCGATCAAGAATGTCCCGCCTCCGCGTCTTCTTTCATCTTCCGTTCCTCTGTTGTTTTCTTTGCTGTTCCTCAGCGACGAAGGTTATCTTATCACAGCTGTTTTTAATTGTCAATGTTTTTTATATATTTCATGCAATTCAGAATATTCTGAAAAATCGGCAGATGCGTAAACTGCGTTTCCAAATGCTACGAATATTGCATGCTTACTTATTTGCCACAAACAGCGCACTCAACAATGCAATTCCAACGATTTCAACCGCTGCTCCAACTACATTGATTACACGCATTCTTTTCTTGGATAATATTTCCCCAAAAAGTACAAAAAGTAATGTCCCCAATACACCACCAAGTGTATTTCCAAGTAAATCTGTAATATCACTTACTCCAATTGAAAATATCCACTGTATAATCTCAAAGCTCAAACTTATTAGAAATGATGCACCAATCCCCTTCCACCATTTTCTTTCTCCAAAAAATGCAGTAAAATATACTCCTGCCGGAACGAAAACAAGTATATTATATACCACTTCTTTTATATGCATTATAGGCTTAACGCTTGTTTCATAATGAAAAGGAATCAAATTTAATTGTCTCAAATGTGGGATTTCTTCTATAGCAAATGCAAATTTAAACAGCACAAGCCAAGTTAGCAAAAGAAGATATACTCCAAATACGATACATGATATCACTTTGGTTCTATGATTTTCCCATTGTTTTTCTTTTACCATTTTCCCTTAAACACCTTTCTCATATATGCTTTATCGTTTCTTATAAAAGAATAATAGCAGGCTTTTCTTAATCAAAGCCTGCTATTATTCTTAAGTATTCTTGAACTTCTTGTAATCCAGAAGAATGTTGCTACAAAGATAATACCTTTTACAATGGATGTCGATGAAACTGCACACCAGATTCCATTAAGTCCGAGTGCTGTTCTGCAAAGGAGAATTGCCAATGGAATTCTCGCTCCTGTAAATATAATTGAAATCACACTGCACAGATGTGTCTTTCCAAGTCCGGACAATGCCCCAACCGTCATAAGCTCTACGCACATAAATGCTTCACTGAGTCCTACGATTATGAGGTAATCCACTGCGATTTCAATTGCTGTTGCTTCATGGAAAAAAATTCTTGCGATTGGTTTTGGAACAAATACAAATATTGCTGTAATTATCAATCCCCAAATACCAACTGTCCATAAAGATGCTCTGTATCCTTTCTTGACACGATCCATCTTGTTGGCTCCATAGTTCTGTCCAACAAATGCATTCAGCGCCGCAGCGAATCCATCCGCCGTATTCCATGAGATCGATTCAATCTGACCACCGACTCTCTGTACTGCAACTGCCTCAGCACCAAAGACGGATACCATACGTGCAAGTACCATTGAGATTACACAATAAGCCATTCCCTGAAGTGCTGTCGGAATTCCGATCTTGCAGATTCCACTTACATATTCCATCGGAATTCTTGCAAACAGACGAATTCCTTTTAATACATTATCCTTCTTCTGTACAAAGATTCCGATGATCATTACACTCATTACAATTCCCTGCGCTGTTACAGTCGCAATTGCTGCACCTGCCACACCCAATTCAGGAAGTGGCCCCGGTCCAAGAATCAGTACCGGATCCAGGATCATATTAATTACCAGCCCGATCAGGTTCGCAATAAATGGAGTCTTTGAATCTCCCTGTGCAGTATAAATACCTGTCAATGTAAATGTCAGAAATGAAAATACGATCAAACCACAGGCAATTCTTGTATAAGAAAGTGCAGCCGCAATTGCTTCTGCATCATCCAAATGAAAGAAGCCGATCAGTCGATGTAAAAACAGCAATACAATTGCCGCATATACTAATCCCATCAATGTAGCTAACTGTACTGCGGTCTGTGCATATTTATTCGCCTCGTCTCTATTTCCTTTTCCGATGCATTGCGCTACTTGAACTTGTCCGCCCATTCGAGCCATGGATACCAGTCCCTGTGACAGCCAGGTGTACATTCCTCCGACACCAACTCCGGCAACTGCCTTCGAACCAAGCAGACCGATCCATGCCATATCTGTAAGATTATACAATGTCCCTAAAAATGACGATGCCATAATCGGTATCGCCAACTTTGTCAAGGTCTTTAAAATAGGACCCTTTGTTAAATTTCCTTCCATATCTTCCCCACATACCATAATTTCTACTATCAATTTGTTCTACTGTGCATTCAATAGCATCTCTATAGACAGACTACTACATAATGGTATTTTTTGCAATCCCTTCTTGTGATGACAAATTCCAAAACGAAAAACGGAGTTACTGTTCACTCCCGTGTCAATCACTCCGCTGATTGACACAGTAACAAAACGGAGAAATCCTGGTCGGGGATTTCTCCGTTTTTCCTATATTATAGAGATGATACGATTTACTCGATTGCTTCTGTCTCGATTACGAATTTCACGTTTCCTTCCATTCCGCTGTCTTTTCCACTGAATGTTGTATAAGTACAATCATCCGATGTAAGTGCATCGAAACGGTCAAGTACATCACCGAGTTCGTCTTCTACTGTGCTCTTTAATTTGCTTGTTCCTTCACGGTCGAACTTCTCCATACCGTCTGCGAGTTCTCTTGCTCCTGACTGAAGAGTTGCTGCACCTTCACGAAGGGCTGCGCTGTTCAGTGAAAGTTTTGCCGCTCCGGATGACATCTGGCTTCCCAGTGTATTTAGTCCGCTTGCCAGCTGGTTTGTTCCGCTCTGAAGTGTCTGAACTCCTGCTACCAGTGTTGAACTGTTAGCTTTCAGTTTGTTGGCTCCTGCTAAAAGTGCGTCATTATTTGCACTCAACTGTGAGAATCCACCGTTCAGTTCAAGAATACCCGTAACTGCTGCCGGGAACTGTGCCTGTACAGATTTGTTTAACTCACCAAGGTTAGATGAAAATGTTCCGATTGCTATATTTAATCCCTGCATTCCTGCATCCAGCTGATCTACAGATTCTGATAACTGTCCGATTGCTTCCGCCGGAAGTTTATCCTTCATACTTGTGATTGTCTGAAGTTTCTCCTGCATTGCCGGAAGCTGAGCTGTCAGTGTCTGTGCTGTCTGCTGAAATGTTTTCATTGACACACTGATTGCTCCCATCTCCTGCTGGATCGCTGTTGTATCAATTGTTGGAATTGTCACACTAACTTCGCTTGCCTTCTCGAGTCCGCTCAATCCGTCTGCCGCGCTCTTTGCTGCATTTAATTTATCAATTGCTGCCTGAAGATCCGCTTTTGCAGTCTCGTCTGTTGTCTGATCTTTCTTCGCCTGTAATTCACTGACTGCAGAATCAATTGTTGCTTTGCTGTTTGCTGCTGCATTTTTTGCTGTATCAACCTTATCATTATAATCTCTGATCTTTGCATTCAGATCATCTACTGCACTCTGACAAGTTGTGTCCAAAGTAGCAAGCTGCTGGTTAATCATTCCAAGCTGCTGACTCAGACTTGTGAGGTTAGCTGCAATATTCTGAACCGGTGTTGCAATTCCATCATTCAGCGCTGTTCCAAGCTTCTCTGTCTGATTGATCATTTCAGTTCCTGTCGCCAACATATTTCCTACCTGATCCAAAAGTGCCTGAACCTCTTTGCTTCCAAGTGCTGCTTTCAGCTGTGCTGTTCCCGCTGCCAGCTGGCCGGCTGCTACCTGAATATCTTCTGTCGCTGCTCCTTCTCCGTCAATCGCTGCATTCAGCTGACTGATCGCTCCCTGTACTGTTTTCAGTCCGCTGCTGAGCTGGCTCAGTTTCGCGGCACCTGCTGCCAGCTGCTGTTCACCGCCAATATAAGCTGTAACTCCGTCAGCCAGTGCATTTGTTCCGTCTGTATAATCCTGCACGCCTTTGACAACTTTATTGACACCATTCACATACTCTGTCACGCTTCCGTTCAGTTCTCCATTGCTTCCAAGGTACTTCTGAATTGCATCATTCAAAGTATCCGCACCTTCTGTATAGCTGTTGACACCGTCTGCAAGTGTTCCGGCTCCGTCTGCAAGTGTGTCAGATCCACTTACTAACTGAAGTGCTGCATCTTCCAGTTCATCTAAGGAACTCTTCAGTGAATCAACATCTACGATATTATCAAAATCAATGTCATCAAGAAGATCGGTAAGTGCCACTGTAAATGTAGAAGACATTGTGAAATCTGTCACATCAGCTTCCACGCAGAGACTTTCCGGGATTGTCAGATCTTCTGTTTTGCTTTCGTCCAGATTCAAACTTTCTTTCATGCCAGGCATTCCGAATCCGACTACGATATTCTTGCTTCCATCAGAAATAACTTTTCCGTTATCAATCGTAACATTGCTAAATGTTTCATTCGGAAGGATCATTCCCGTCATCATGACAAATGGTGTGTAAACTTCTTCTTGTTTTCCATCTACGCTGACTGTTTTCTTCTCTTTATTTGTATAATCCACCTGAATCTTCAGATGTCCGCTTTTTCCTTTCAAATCTGCCGGTTTGATTTCTTTTCCGTCCAGATAGTAAGTAAGCTTTACGGAAACCGGAAGATTCTGATCTGTTGTTCCCTGATAATAAATATCTTCACCGTCTGTATTCCATGTCAATGTATCTCCGGATGCTTTGAATGTTTCATCACCTTTTACATTCTTAATATCTTTCAGAGTACTTGCATCTGTCAGACTTCCTGATACACTGCCTGAATTCTTCAGCCAGTTAGATACTGTTACTTCATCAATTGTTCCTGTCGCGTCTGCATTTACATAAACTGTCTCTTCCTTATAAACTGCATCTGCGTCAGAACTTGTTCCTGCAGCAAAGACTGGCACAGCGCCCATCATTACTGACATTCCAACGGCAAGAGAAGTTGTGAGTCCACGTTTGATTTTTCTGTTTTTGTTCATGATTCTTACATCCTTTCTACTTTTTTCCACCGAGGAATCCGATGGACGTCTTACATATTACTTTGTCAAATATCATAAACATCGCCGGCAATATCAGGATTACAACAACCATACTGATAATCGCGCCTCGCGCAAGCAAAGTGCAAATAGAACCGATCATTTCAACCTGTGAGTAACAGGCTACTCCAAATGTTGCCGCGAAGAAACTTAATCCACTGCTGATAATTGACGGCATACTGGTTTTATGGGCAATACTGATTGCTTCCATCTTATCTCGTCCACGCTGACGCTCTTTCTGATAGCGGGTCGTCATTAGAATTGCATAATCTACAGTTGCTCCCAACTGAATTGCTCCAATTACTATACTTGCAACAAATGGAAGGCTTATTCCCTGATAAAACGGGATTGCCATATTAACCATAATTGCAAATTCAATAACTGCCACCAATATGATTGGCAGTGATATTGATTTGAAGATAATCATAATAATGATAAATATCGCTGCAATTGAAAGTGCATTTACATTTACCAGATCCACATTGGTTACATCCTCCAAGTCTTTCATCAAAGGAGCTTCTCCAATTACCATCGCATTTTTATCATAAGATTTTACAATCTTATCGATCGATGCAATCTGTGTATTGACTTCCTCTGTTGCTGATTCATATTCCGAGCATACAAATGCAAGCTCGTAATCATCGCTTTGCAGCATTTCTTTGATATCATTTGGTATCATAGAGTCCGGCACTGCCGGTCCAATCAGCGAATTCATACTGATCGTCCACTTGACACCCTTCACAGAATCAATCTCATCGAACATTTTCGACTTCTGTTTTGCATCCATACTTCTATCTAACATAACCATATGAATATTACTCATATCGAAGTCTTTCTTAAGTTCTGCATTCGCCACATTACTGTCCAGTGTGGACGGGAGTGAATCTGCAATGTCGTAGTAAATCTTTGTGTGATTATTTCCATAAATAGCCGGGAATAAAAGTACCAGGAAAACAACGATCCATACTTTATAGTGCTTTGTAATAAAAGCTGATGGCTTATCCATGTTGCTGAGCAACAGTTTATGTTTTGTCTTCTCAATTGGTTTATCAAATACAAGAACCAAAGAAGGTAAAACTGTTACGCAACAGATCACACCGATCAATACGCCTTTTGCCATAACGATACCAAGATCTCGGCCAAGTGCAAATGTCATAACACACAACGCTACGAATCCGGCTACTGTCGTAACAGAGCTTCCTGCCACAGACTTAAATGTATTGGAAATCGCATGTCCCATGGCACGTTCTTTCTCTCCCGGAAAACGCTTCTTGTTTTCCTCGTAGCTGTTCAAGAGGAAAATGGAATAATCCATTGTCACACCCAGCTGCAATACCGCAGTCAATGCCTTTGTGATATACGAAGTCTCTCCAAGGAAAATGTTGCTTCCAAGATTGTAGAGAATCGCAAGCCCAATACTGATCAGAAATAAAATCGGTACTACGAAAGATCCGCTTGTCAGTTCAAGTACGACCAGACTTAAAAGTGCTGCAATCACCACATAAACCGGAAGTTCTTTAAGTGCCAGATTCTTAATATCTGTAACAACTCCTGTCATACCGCTGATAAAGCACTGATCATTCGCCAGCTTCCTCATCTGTCCGACAGCATCCATAGCTTCATCAGAAGATGTTGTATTATCAAACAATACAAGCATCATCGTGGCATCGCCTTTGAAAAACGCCTCCTTTAAATCCTTTGGGATCATCTCCACCGGAAGACTGATATCAGCTACATCGTCATACCAGAGTACATCTTTTACATGCGGTACTTCACTGAACTGATCTTCAAGCTTCTGAACATCCTTCATGTCCATGTTCTCTACCACGACCATGGAGAAAGCGCCCATTCCATACTCATCCACCAGAATATCCTGACCCTTTACTGTCTCCAGATGCTCCGGCAGATAACTGAGCAAATCATAGTTTACACGTGTCTTTGCCATCCCGATGACCGACGGGATAATCAGAAGAAATCCGATGATCAACATCAGAACTCTGTGTTTGGCAATCCATTTGCCAACTTTAACCATTTGTATCATCTCCTATACTGTCTCACTACTCAAGTCTCTTATAGTATAGCTCGAAATGACCATTAGTCAATATTTTTTTGTTAAAAAATGAAAAATAGTCATTTTTATTGACTTTTGGGAATTTTGTGCCATACTAGTAAAAAGACAATAGGAATTTTTCACAGAATGTATTTTTATGAAAACCTCTTATTGGCAAAGTTTGTATTATATATTACACTCACTAAAGACACACAAAGGAGGTCATTGAGATTATGGGAAAAGTAGATGATAATAAAAAGCTGAAAATGAATACACTGCTCCAGACTGCATTTGACCTGTTCACCGGAAAAGGCTTTGCCAAAACAACTGTATCCGACATCGTGAATCAGGCCGGTCTGGCAAAGGGGACATTCTATCTTTATTTCAAAGACAAGTATGATTTAAGAGATAAATTGATCGCATACAAAGCCTGTCAGCTTTTTGATGATGCACACAAGCAGCTTGAAGAAACTGAGATTAATTCTTTAGAAGAAGAGATTCTTTTTTTAACAGACTATATTATTGACCGTTTCCAGAAACAGCAGTCCTTGTTAAAATTTTTGTCAAAGAATCTCTCCTGGGGAGTTTTCCAGGATGCTGTCGGAACAGGTTCTGTAGTGTCCAGGCAATTTTATGATCACTACAGAAATTCACTTGTAAAATATAACGTAAACTGTGAGAATCCGGATCTCTTACTTTTTACACTAATTGAATTGATCAGTTCAACAAGTTACAACTGTATCCTTCATGAGAAACCTGTTTCTATGGAAGAGTACAAACCTTATCTTCATAAATCACTCAAGAAGGTCTATGAAGTGTTTGTAAGCGTTCAGGGTTAAGTTTATTTTATTTAATTTATTTTTCTTTTAATGTTTGAACATAATTTTGACACATTTTCTGTCTATACTAAAACTCAGATAGTTGATAAACAACTATCTCCCCCCTCATAAAGTAATGGCATCCCGGTGTGCCGGGATGTCGACTTTACTCTCATTCCTTTAGATAATAAAAAGAAGACCCGATTGCCGATCTGTTGAAACAGTGATGTGCTCGGGTCTTACTTTTTGTGTTTTCATATGATGTCGTACAGGATTCCTTTATATATAACACCACCTATATTCTGGCAGCATCTAAGTTATCACTGCAACGCGAAAGCCCGCTAACCTTTCGGCTAACGGGCTTCGTTGTGTTTATAGTTATCTAAAGGAATGAGAGTAAAGTGTTGACACTTTCCTGTGTCACAACTTTATGAGGGGGGAAGATAATTGATTTTCTCTTATCAACTATCTTGATATTAGTATATCCGGAAAATGTGTCAAAAGTATGAGTGCTTTCTTAAAGAATACGAAAAAATATAAACAGATTATGAAAAAATATAAACTAATAATTTATTTTTCTACGTTCTTCCATCCACTCGAGAAGATCTTCATATACCTGCTCCCGATCTGTCTCGTTAAGCAGTTCATGACGATCACCGGCATACAGTCTTAGACTGATGTCCTGGATTCCGGCCGCTTTGTATTTCTCATAAACCTTCCTTACGCCTTTTCCGAATCCTCCAACCGGATCTTCGGCACCGGCTGCGAAAAGGATTGGAAGCTGCTTCGGAATCATATAGATACTTTCTTTTTTCTCCATTATAAGCATCCCGGTAAACATGCTATAATACGCGTTCACTGTAAAGACAAAGGAGCACAGTGGATCTGAAATATATTTTTCCAGATGTTCTTCATCACTGGTTACCCAGTCCGCGCGTGTCTTTGGATTCTTGAATTTCCTATTATAGGCACCGACTGCCATTCTATCCACCAGTTTACTTTTATAATGCCAGCCACGGAACATCGCTAGTGTCCTACACAATCTTCTTCCAAACTGAAGTGTCGCTCTCTGCTGATCTGCTACAACTCCGATAAACATTGCTCCCGCCAGCCCATTTCCATACATCTGTACATACTGGCGCAAAAGACTTGAGCCCATGCTATGTCCTAACATAAAGTAAGGTACATCCGGATATTTCTTCATCGTCCGCTGACGAAGTGTATGCATATCTCCGATCACGCATGCATTTCCATATTTTTCGTTAAAAAATCCATACTCCGACTTGCTCTGCACAGATTTTCCATGTCCTAAATGATCGTTTCCAACGACATAATATCCATGACTACACATGAATTCTGCAAATTCATCGTATCTCTTAATATATTCCACCATTCCATGGCTTAACTGCAGGACAGCTTTCACTTCTCCTTCCGGTTTCCACTCAATCGTGTGGATCTCCGTATTGCCATCCTTTGAAGGGAAATAAAACTCATCTCTCATCGTTCATTCACTACCTGTCATCTAATTTGATATAATCACGATATGGTGCAAGCGGCTTATAAGCCGGACGTATGATCTTATCTACATTCTTCAACTCTTCCAGTCTGTGTGCACTCCATCCAACGATACGTGCTGCCGCAAAAATTGGAGTATATAATGCCGGTGGAAGATCAAGCATGCTATAAACAAGTCCACTGTAGAAATCTACGTTCGCATTAACACCTTTATACATCTTACGTCTCTCGCTAATGATCTCCGGTGCCATCTTCTCTACTTTCTCATACAGTACATATTCTGCCTCGTGGCCCTTTTCATATGCAAGCTGCTTTACAAACTTCTTGAAGATCTCCGCTCTTGGGTCGGATACAGAATAAATCGCATGTCCCATTCCATAGATCAAACCTCTCTTATCAAACGCTCTCTTCTCCAGCAGTGCCTCAAGGTAAGCTCTGATCTGATCATCATCCTGCCAGTCTGTCAGCTGCGTCTTCATATCTTCAAACATCTGTGTTACTTTTACGTTCGCACCACCATGTTTTGGTCCTTTCAAGGACGCCATAGCTGCTGCAATTGTAGAATAAGTATCTGTTCCTGAAGATGTAACAACATGCGTTGTAAATGTTGAGTTGTTACCACCGCCGTGATCCATATGAAGAACAAGAGCCATATCAAGGATCTTCGCCTCAAGTTCTGTATACTGACGATCTTCTCTGAGCATCATCAGAATATTCTCTGCCATAGACAGTTCTTTCTTCGGTGCATAAATATACAGGTCTTCACCCATTTTATAATTGTAAGCAAGATAGCTGTAAACCATAAGCATTGGGAACTGGCTGATCAGGTTCAGACTCTGACGCAGTACATTCGGAATGCTTGTATCATCCGCTTTGTCATCGTAAGAATAAAGCTGAAGAATACTTCTTGTAATACTGTTCATCATATCACGGCTCGGAGCCTTCATGATCACGTCACGTACAAAATTCGGTGGAAGCATCCGGCGGTCAGCTATCATATCCTTAAAATTCTCAAGTTCCTTCTGATTCGGAAGTTCCCCGAAAAGAAGCAGATATGCAATCTCCTCAAATCCAAAATGTTTCGCCTCAAGGAATCCGCTTACAAGATCTTTAATATTGTAACCTCTGTAATAAAGATTACCTGCACACGGTACGGATACACCGTCTACAATCTTTGTTGCACACACATCGGATATATTTGTCAATCCGGCAAGTACACCTTTACCGTTCAGATCTCGAAGTCCTCTTTTTACTTCGTATTTGGTATAGAGTTCTTTGTCAATTGCATTGTTCGTTTCACATTTCAGAGCAAGTTCTTCAATCTCCGGAGTGATGTCAAAAAATATGCTGTTAATATCTTTGGCCATGGGCTCTTCCTCCTTCTCTTGTTTCTTCTAATGTCTTTTATCTTTTAATTATACTAGATATCCGTCTAGTAAACAATTAACTGAATATTAAATCTTTATGAATCAAAAAGTGAAGAAGAATAAAGTTGCTGTCCACTACATTTTTGTAAACAGCAACTTTGTAAATTCCTTTAATATTATTTTATCTGCAATCATAAAGAAAATCTGCCAGCTTTGCAAATTCTTCCAGCGTAAGGGCTTCCCCTCGAATAGATGCACCTCTTCCGAGTGCTTCAATCGCTGCCTCGATTTCTTCCTTCGTGTAGTCAAGTTCTGCCGAATTCTTCAGTCCATTTGCCAAAGTCTTTCTTCTCTGGTTAAAGGAGGCACGGATAATACGGAACATAAGCTTTTCATCCTTTACCTTCACCGGTGGTTCTTCATAACGTTCCAGACGGATTACCGCAGATCCAACCTTCGGACGAGGCATAAAGCAGTTCGGTGGTACATTTGCCACAATATATGGTTTCGCATAATATTGCACAGCCAGAGACAGTGCACCATAGTCCTTCGTTCCCGGTCCCACCTGCATACGGTCTGCAACTTCTTTCTGAACCATAACTGTAATACTCTTGATCGGAACATGATTCTCAAAAAGTCCCATAATGATCGGCGTTGTAATGTAATATGGCAGGTTGGCCACAACCTTGATTGGTTTTCCTCCATTTTCCTCTTCTGCAAGCTTTGCAATATCTACTTTCAGAACGTCATTGTTAATAACACGGGCATTGTCATAATCTGAAAGCGTATCTTCCAGAATCGGAATCAGTGCCTTGTCAATCTCAACTGCAACAACTTTTCTCGCTGCACATGCCAGATACTGTGTCATCGTTCCGATTCCCGGTCCGATTTCCAATACAAAATCATCTTTTGTAATCTCTGCTGCCGCAATAATTTTGTCCAGTACATGTGTATCGATCAGAAAGTTCTGACCGAACTTTTTCTGGAATACGAAATTATATTTCTGTAATACTTCTATCGTATTCTGTGGATTTCCAAGTGTTGGTTCTTTCATCTCATCTCTCCATTTCTTATAATTGATATAAATTCCTTGCATTCTTCTCTGTCTGTTCGATCACCTGCTCCGCAGAAATGCCTTTTAACTCTGCAATCGCTTCTACAACATATGGCAGGTACAAGGATGAATTTCTCTTTCCTCTGAATGGTGTCGGTGCCAGATACGGGCAGTCTGTCTCAAGAACAATTGACTCCAGTGGAATTTCTTCTACAATCTCTTTTAACTTCTTTGAGTTCTTGAATGTCACAACACCGCCGACTCCGATGTAATATCCCATCTTTACATATTCTCGCGCCATCTCAAGGCTGTAAGAATAACAGTGTATCACACCTTTGAGTCCTTTTCCATGTTCTTTCATAATTTCCATCGTATCAGCTGCCGCCTCACGGCTATGGATCATCACAGGTTTGTTCATCTCTCGCGCAAGATCCAGCTGTCTGATGAACCAATGTTTCTGCAGATCATGCCCTTCTTTATCCCAATAATAATCAAGTCCGATCTCGCCAACCGCAACGATCTTTTCTTTCTTTAATAATTCTCTCATTCGAGCGAAATTCTCTTCATTCAGTGCACCGACTTCGTCCGGATGTACACCTACTGATCCATATATAAATGAATACTTCTCTGCGAGTTCTACTATCTTATCCCAGGACTCTACTGTCGCCGCTGCATCCACAATTGTTCCAACGCCGCCTGCTACCATACTGCTTAGTAGCTCATCTCTGTCTGTGTCAAACTGCTCATCATCATAATGCGCATGTGTATCAAATATCATTTTATTTACCGCCTGTTTTCAATATTTCTAATCTTGTGCTTTATTTTACCACAAATAATTCTTTCCGTCTTCATATAATACATCCATCGCCCCAATGTCCAAGGTTCTCAAGTTCCACGCAACTAACTAAATCAGACATTTCATAAGCAGATTTTTTTCATTCTTATACCTTAACGTGCTACATTCTATTTCGTTTTAATACTAGCATGTGAAAATTTAATTAGCAAGATAAAAACAGCGAGATACAGGTCATTTCCCATATCTCGCCGCTTTTCTTTCATTTTATCATATTTAATGATTGACTAATGATTTCTATAGTAATTGATCAGACATCCGTCAAGAATGATCTCACGCTCTGCGTCTGTCAGATCTCCCAGCTTAAGGTTCAGTTCTTTGAGTTCATCACCTACAACATAAGCTTTGATCACATCTGCTTTCTCTTCTACTGCTTTTCTCACATTAGGAACAAAGATGTAATCTCCGTTCTTGAAGGAAAGTGCTTCATGATCTTCTTCTGTCAGGAATGGGAGCATTCCCCAGTTGATCAGGTTAGAACGGTAACGCTTTGTTGCATACTCTGTTGCGATGTTTGCCCATCCACCAAGTACCTTCTGACAGGAAGCTGCCTGCTCACGAGCAGATCCGTCTCCTGGTTTTACTGCGAAGATTGTACTTCCGACACCAAGGTTACCCTTGCCAACTTCCGGATATGTCTCGTGGATCTTATCCATCACCGGTTTCAGTTCTGCAAGAGCATCTACCGGACATTCATCTGCTTCAATTGCTTTCTGAGCTTTCTGTACTTCTTTCGCACGTCCGACATATGCAGGGTCTTTTCTTGAAAGAGCGAACTCTGCAAGTCCCAGCGGGTTAGAACGGTAAGAAGATGTCTCTCCGGACGGAATCAGCTCATCTGTTGTTGTAACAGGATCATGGATCTCAGATACAACCTTCACAAGCAGGTTCTGTGGAAGTGCTGACATTGCCGGCCAGTCCTTAATGTTTGGTCCAAATTTAATCTCAACGTTTGGATCAGCAACGCCCTTGCTGTCAAATACACGATTTGCATAAATGTTCTTATCAAAGTGATATTTCTGTCCTTTATACTCTACATCCATTGCTGTTGCCGGTGTTAAGAATCCCTTGTTTGCTGCTGTTGCTGCGATAGAACGAGCATCCATCAGTGCTACAGAAGAGATCTGTCCGTTCTGCAGCTTACTTCCTTCACGGTTCGGGAAGTTTCTTGTTGTATGACGGATAGAGAATGCGTTATTCGCCGGAGTATCTCCTGCTCCGAAGCACGGTCCACAGAATGCTGTCTTCACAACAGTTCCTGCTTCCATAAGATCTGCAATTGCACCATTCTTAACAAGTTCCATATAAATCGGTGTACTTGCCGGGTAAACGCTGAATGTAAATTCATCTGCTCCGATGTTCTTTCCTTTGATGATATCTGCAGCTGCACAGATATTTTCAAATCCACCACCTGCACATCCTGCGATGATTCCCTGCTCTACATAGAACTTACCGTTTCTGATCTTATCCTGCAGAGAGTAATCAACTGCACCGTCAAGACTTACAAGTGCTTTCTGCTCTACATCATGAAGGATGTCTGCCAGATTTGCGTTCAGTTCATCAATTGTATAAACATTGCTTGGGTGGAACGGCATTGCGATCATTGGCTTGATCTCGCTTAAGTTCACATAAACCATACCGTCATAATATGTAACTGCTCCAGGATTCAGTTCTTTGTAATCTTCACTTCTTCCGTGAATATCATAGAACTCCTGAATCTTCTCATCTGTTTTCCAGATAGAAGACAGACAAGTTGTCTCTGTTGTCATAACGTCGATTCCGATACGGAAATCTGCACTAAGCTTGCTGACTCCAGGTCCAACAAACTCCATAACCTTGTTATTCACATAGCCGTTCTTGAATGTAGCTCCGATGATTGCAAGAGCAACGTCCTGCGGTCCTACACCTTTCATCGGCTCTCCGTCTAAGTAGATTCCGATCACGCCCGGCATCTTAATATCATAAGTCTTGTTCAGAAGCTGTTTCACAAGCTCTGGTCCACCTTCACCCATAGCCATCGTTCCGAGTGCTCCGTAACGTGTATGGCTGTCAGATCCAAGGATCATCTTTCCTCCGCCTGCAAGCATCTCACGGGCAAACTGATGGATAACTGCCTGATGCGGTGGTACATACATACCGCCGTACTTCTTCGCACAAGTTAATCCAAACATATGATCATCTTCGTTGATTGTTCCACCAACTGCACAAAGACTGTTATGACAATTTGTAAGTACATACGGCATCGGGAACTTCTCAAGTCCTGATGCACGTGCTGTCTGGATAATTCCAACAAATGTGATATCATGGGATGTCAGCTTATCAAAACGGATCTGCAGACGCTCCATGTTCTCGGATGTATTGTGTGCCTTTAAAATACCATATGCCATTGTGTTCTGAGCGGCTTCTTCCTTCGTCAGCGGAACCTGCACATTTCCTGTGTCTTCTACTATCTCTGTTCCATTGAGAAGATATACGCCATTCTCGTACAATTTAATCATGTAAAGACCTCCTTCAATCTGATCTATAGTTTTGAAATAACTGCTACCATATTAACATATTTCAGTGTTTCGGTAAATCTAAATTTTCGCAATTCAGCATTGTAACTCAATAAAGTGCAATTTTTACTGATTTTTTAGATAGAAAGCGGAAATCTCATCTCAATAATAAACTCATTTTTCTCTGTCTTTGCGCTGATTTCTCCATTCATACGTTTCACAAGTTCCTTTGCAATAGATAGTCCCAATCCGGTAGATGTTTTGCTCCTTGCCACATCCGCTTTATAAAATCTGTCAAAGACATGTTCTATATCAATCTGCTCCGAATGTATCACCTGATTCCTGATTCGCAATACTGCATGCTCCTGCTTGCGCTCTAACACAATACTTATCTTCTTTTCTCCATGATCCAGGCCATTTTTAATTACATTCTGAATAACACGGTGGAGTCCTTGTTTATTTCCGGCTATAGATAGCAGTTCTTCTGTAATCTGAATATCCGGCTGGATTCCCCTTCTTACCCAGTCATCATAATAGGAAAACACCGTTTCTTTCAGAATCCGGTTGATACAGCAAGGCGTCAGTTCCAGACTATAGGATTCATTTTTTAACTTTGTGAACATGAAAAGTTCTTCCAGCATTTCATTCAGACTGTGTATTCTTTCATGAATAATATTCAGATAACGTCTCTGGTCTTCGACATTTTCGCATTCTTCCATAAGCTGAAAATATCCATCCAGAGATGTTAGCGGTGTCCGGATATCATGGGAAAGGTTCGTATAAGTATCCGCGATCAAAGCTTCTTTCTCCTGATAACGCTGCTTCTCTTTTCTTTGTAATTCCAGAAGTTCATTCAATCTGTCTGAAAGCGTTCCGATTCCACCCAAATCAAACTCGCGTTGAATCAACATGTTACTGTCATGTTTCATCAAGAACGCCAATTGGCGGCAGATGTCCTTCACCTGCCGCTGATATTTCCACATAATAATAAATTGTAAAATGATAATTCCTGCTAATATTCCAATTACGATATACATCCGCTAAATATCCCTCTTTTGAAAAACAGCACTGCTTGCAGCTATCATTATGACAGCAAACACAATCGCCACGCCGAATGCTGTCAGACACTCATTTCCACTTGGATTCATAGGAAGCAGTGATAATTTCCCGGTTATCGTATACTTATAAATCTGGAAATTCTGGATTCCCATTTTCCGAACAGCACTGTTTATCAATCCGTATACGATACTCATTATATTCATTGTAAGACAAATCGCGATGACCATGCTGATCACATTATTTTTCAGAATAATTGCAATCGCCATGCAGATCAATACGAGGGCGCAATGAAGTGCCAGCTCCGTCAGGAAATAAGACAGAACAGCTTTTGAACTTCCCCATGTCAGTTCTCTGAAGACAATATAATTCGCCACTGCCTGGAGCAAGAATGCTCCTGCCATTGTCAGCACCGTAAAGACCGCCAACGCAATAGATCTGGAAAAAATCAGTGTTCCTCTTTTTTGAACCTGGCCGCCAATATTTTTAATATAACCGCTTCCGATATCCGCTGTTGAAAACATCACCGCAAAAATCACCAGAAACAACGCATAAAATTTCCCCTGAGAATTTGCAAAGAAAATGTCATACACCGTAACCTTTTCTCCCGGTTCTGTCGGCAGTGTCACCATCATTCCCACATTAATATTCTCTGCAGTCGGTTCCGCAAACTGCTCCTGCCGCACGGTATCTTCTTTACTTAATGAATCATAATCTATTTTACACATAAATGTTGTAAACAGTACTGACACAGCCAGCACGATCCATACTACATACATACTTTTGGTGCGAAACATCCGGTACAAATCCATTTTTATCATATTAAGCATGGCTGGCACCTCCTGTCAGATTCAGGAAATACGTTTCCAGTTCTTCACTCGTTATAGAAAGCCCTTTTACCGGAATTCCTGCCTTTGCAAGCTCCATATTCAACGCTGCGCTTTCATTCAGACGTTCAAAAATGTGAATATGTTCTTTGTCTGTTACCTGATAATTCGTAAATCCCATAGCATCCAGCACCGGAATTGCCAGCTTCGGATCAGCCAGTGTTAATTCCATCCGCTCACTGCATCTTCGCATTAATTCTTCTCTCGTAAGCTCCTGCAATAAACTTCCATTGTGAATGATTCCATAATCGGTAGCAATCTTCGATAATTCCTCCAGTATATGACTGGAAATGCAAATCGTCATATTCCTCTCTTTCTGAAGTCTCTGAATCGTGTCACGGACCTCAGCAATTCCCTGTGGATCCAACCCATTGATCGGTTCATCAAGGATTAACAGATCCGGTTCTCCAACCAACGCAAGACCAATTCCCAGACGCTGTTTCATTCCAAGAGAAAAGTGTTTTGTCTTTTTCCGTCCCACATGCTCCAGACCTACTGTTTTCAATATCTCATCAATGTAACCTGCTTTCTTTATCCCAAACAGCTTGCATTTGATATTCAGATTTTCATATGCGGTCATATTTCCATATAATCCCGGTGCTTCAATCAGACATCCCACACGGGAGCGGACTTTCTGTAAATCCTTTCCCTTGTATCCGAAGATCTCAATCTCTCCGCTCGTCGGCCTGGAAAGCCCACTGATCATCTTCAGGCAAGTCGTCTTCCCGGCTCCATTTCGTCCGATAAATCCATAGATAGCGCCCTTTTTAATATGCATGCTGACACTGTCCACAGCTTTATGATGTCCATACCGCTTCGTCAGCCCTCGTGTTTCCAATAACATCTCACTCAAATTTTTCATCTCCTTTTTCTTATCTGCATTTATCATAAAAGATGAATCCTAATCAAACGCAAATAAATAGTAAAAAAAGAGTAAAGATTACGCATGAAGACGATAACCGATTCCCCATACTGTCTCAATGTATTCCTCCGAAGTCACTTGTTTGATCTTCTTGCGGATATTGCTGATATGTACGTCCAATGTCTTCGTCTCACCCATATAAGGTTCGTCCCAGGCATATTCGAAAATATCCTCTTTACTGAAAACCTGTTTTGGATTCCTGAGCAGTAATTCTAAAATCGCAAACTCCTGTTTTGTGATCTTCGGAAGTATCTTTCCAGCAATTTCAACCTGAAATGTATTTCTGTTTAATACCATATCTTTAAATGAAAGCGTATGCTGTTCCTCTGCTTCCTTTTCTTCTTTATGACGGAGCTGTACCTGAACTCTTGCCAGCACTTCCCTGATTTCAAATGGTTTCGTTATATAATCATCCGCTCCGCTCGTTAAAACCTCTACCTTTTCATCCAGGCTGTCTTTTGCAGTCAACACAATAATCGGAAGATTTCCCTTTTTCCGTATTTCCTCCAGAACTGCTTCTCCTGAAATTCCAGGCAGCATCAGATCCAGCAGAACAAGTGCGTAATCATGATCCTGCATATTTAGAAGCAGCTTTGCTTCGGTCCCGGAAAATGCCTGCTCACAAGAATAGCCTTCTTTGGATAATGCCTCCTGAAGCAAGTTATTAATATTTGTATCGTCTTCTACAATCAGTATTTTCTGCATGATATTGCTCCTTTATCTTCCTCAATACTCGGCCATGATTTTCTGAGTGCTGCATAAGAAATCAAGAAGTTTGCAAGCCATCCGGCCGGTACTGCAAGCCAGACAAATGCAATTCCGAACCGCGGTGCACAAATCAAAGCAACAGACAAACGGATTGCAAGATTTACCATATTCGCAATGAGAAACGGACGCATGATTCCAAGTCCGCGAAGAACACCATCGGTTGCCATCTTAATACCCATGAAGATGAAAAAATACCCCAGCCATCTCATATAATCACCAGATACCTGATACGCTAAAGCTGTTCCATCTTTTCCAAGGAATAAGGAAGAAATCTGATTGTGCAGTGATTCAATAACCAGAAAAGCAAGGACTGCAAAACCTAGATCTAACACCAGTGCCGCATGATAGCCTTTTTTAAGCCGTTCGATTTTCTTTGCACCAAGATTCTGGGATATATACGGCGAAATCGCATTGCCGATGGATACAAAAATCAGTGAAAAAACATTTTCCACTCGCATCGTTGCCGAATAACCTGCGAGCGCCTGTGTGCCAAATGGATTTACAACTGCCTGTACGATCATCATACCGATCGACACTGTAGACTGCTGGAGAACTGACGGTACGGCAATTTGAAGCATCAAATATAACTCCTGTCCGTCAAACCATTCAAACTGACATTTATACCGTCTCATTCTATAAAGGAAAATCAGAAATGAAAAGACCGCGGAAATCCCCTGTGCAATAAGCGTTGCCAGGGCCGCACCAAACACGCCGAGACCAAGTCCGGCTACCATCCAAAGATCCATAAAAATATTTAATACAGATGAAAAAATCAGAAGAACCAATGGAATTCTGGATTCACCGATGGAAGTAAACATCGTTGAGAGGATGTTGTACATAAACAGAAATGGGAATCCCACAAAATAAACCCGCAGATACAGCACTGCTTCATCCAGTATATCAGGAGGTGTTTGTAATAAACTCATCATTGAATGTGAAAAGCAAAAACCAAAGATTCCAAGTAGTATGCTCAGGACTAAAAAGCTGATCAGCGATGTCGACACAATTGTTTTCATTTTACCATAATCTCTGGCTCCAAAATAACGGCTTACGAGTACACCTGCGCCTACACCGGCACCCAGAGCTACACAAATGAAAACATTCGTAAGTGCAGCACAGGCACCGACAGCCGCAAGTGCCGAAGAACCAACAAACTGACCGACAATGATCGAATCAGCCATATTATATATTTGCTGAAAAAAACTGCCTAAGATCATAGGCATTGCAAAAACAGTTAACGCTTTCAGGGGCGCATCTGTGATTAGATATTCATCTTTTGACATGATCATATTTCTCCTCAATCAAAATCTCTGGTAATATTTGTAAGCCATTTCTTTCTGAAATAGTGAATAAATACCACGGGCATTTTCTCGAACTCATCTAAAGTCATTACAAAGTAAACCCAGACAGGCGGTAATTTAAAAACATATGCTGCAAGGAAAGTAGCCGGAACTGCAACAAGCCACATAAATATGGAATCTACGATCATTCCAAATCTGGAATCACCGCCGCCTCTGAAACACCCACATATAAGGCAGGTATTAATTCCTTCTCCCACAAGACGCCAGGTTGTCATAATTATAAAAATGCTAAGATAAGAAAGGGCAGTCTCGGTCAATTTATCCCGATAGAAGTCCAGTATCAGAGGACGAATCGCCAGAATAATAACGCATCCGATCAGGCTTACAGCAAGTGTTATCCTAAGCATCCGTTTCCCGTATTCTCCGGCTGTATCAATTTGATCTTTCCCTAACTCCTGGCTGATAATGATAGTCGTAGCATTTGCAAAACCGCGGCAGGCAATAGCACCAATATTTACCACCATAACAGCAACCGCATTTGCGGCAACCATGTCATCTCCGATATGCCCAAGAATTGCTGCAAATGCTGAAGTGGCAAAACTCCAGACAACATCATTTACCACGGCTGGAGTGGCAATTTTCATAAAGTCATGAAACAAAATGCCTGATTTCGCAAAGAAGTATTTTATCCGGAATCTGACATCTGAACTGTTTAATGAATAGATGAGACAAATTAATACCTCTGTAATTCTGGCAATCACAGTACCAAGTGCAACACCTGTAACGCCAAGCTTTGGAAATCCAAACAGACCAAAGATAAATGTGGCATTACAAAATACATTGACACAAAGAGAAACAATGTACGTAATAGAAGGCAGCATTATTTTTCCAATACTTCGAAGAGCGCTCATAAAAACCTGCGAGAACCCCATAAACATAAATGAAAATGAAATCACCTTCAAATACTCACTTCCGGCAGCAATCGTATCCGGACTATTTGTGAAAATCTTCATAACCGTAACCGGCATAGTAAAGGAAATAACGAAAAATATAAGCGAGACGATCAGTGAAATCCGTTCCGCAAGACCGAGAATCCTTTCTACTGTCTTTTTATCCCCTTTTCCCCAGTACTGGGCACACAGAACCGAAGTTCCTGTAGCCATACCGTAATATAAGCAGAACAGAATAAACGTATACTGGTTCGCAAGTGATGAAGCTGACATCGCCGTCTGGCTTACGTATCCAAGCATTACCGTATCGGCAATGTTTACCAATGTTCCAATCAAATTTTGAATCATGATCGGAAAGGCTAATTTTGATGCGTATTTTAAGAAATCTTTTTTATTTAGCATACAACTGTTCTTCCTTAATTCTATAAATGTTTAATCTACAGTACTGTTTTTGCAGCATCATCAGCCTTCCTCTTCTCCGTAATGTTTACTCAAAGAGAAGCCTCTTCCTCGTACCTCTGTAACTCTGCTGATGATCATAAATGCCTCCGGGTCAATCTGTCTGATCAATTTCTCAACTTGTGGAAGTTCTCGATTAGACACAATACTCAATACAATCTGCTTTTGTTCTTGTTTGTAACCGCCTTCCCCATACAGCATCGTCACGCCTCTGTCTACCTGCGCAAGAATTGCCTGACGTACTTCTTCCACCTGTTTGCTGATAATCTTCACTTCCGTCTTGGTATTTCCCATCACTAACACTTTGTCCAGCACTGTCGTGTAGATCATTACCAGTAAAATTCCGTATAAAACGCGTTCCGGAGGATTATATAGAATCTGCGGTAACAGAATCAATATATCAAATACATTCAGACTCACTGACACCGGAATTCGAAAATACTTATTCAAAATCAACGGTGGAATATCCATACCTCCGGTAGAAGCTCCTGTTCGAATTACAATACCAAGTCCAATCCCGATTCCAAGTCCGGCAAAAATCGTATTCAGCATTGGATTATCCGTGATCACCAGATCCCCAAAAATATGATTGGCCGCTTCCAATGCAATTGGATATGTGAAAGAACTGAGAATTGTCGTCAGTGCAAATTTCTTACCAAGAAAAATCACTCCAACTATCAGCATCACAATATTAAATGCTAAGACAAATCCAGAAATTGATGCTCCCGTAAAATGCTTCACTACCAGACCAATACCGGTTGTTCCTCCTGTCATCAGATTCCCCGGTAAAAGAAAAAGTTTGATTACAAAAGCATAGAAAACATTTCCAAAAATGACCTTTGCAACGGTACTTGCCCGCTTTAAATATGCCTTATCCATAAATTCCTCCCATTAGCCATATGATTTTAATTATCCCCAAAAACGTCCGTTAGAGAATCTTCCCTAACAGACGTTTTTCAAAGTATTTCCTAATACAGTGATATTATACTGAGAAATGCGGTCAGTTTCAATAGGATTTTTCAAGGCACAACATATTTAAGATAATACTTTTTTGTATATTTGCGCACTAATAGAAAAGCCCGCAGAACCGAGGTCCTGCGGGCATATTTCATTTTAAGTATCGATATTAAATCTATCTAGATATTAATTACTCGATGATTGAAGCAACTGTACCTGATCCTACTGTACGTCCACCTTCACGGATAGCGAAACGAAGACCTTCCTCCATAGCTACTGGATGGATCAGTTCAACTGTCATCTCTACGTTATCTCCAGGCATACACATCTCGATTCCTTCTGGAAGCTCGCAAACACCTGTTACGTCTGTTGTTCTGAAGTAGAACTGTGGACGGTAGTTGTTGAAGAATGGAGTATGACGTCCACCCTCGTCTTTTGTCAGTACGTAAACCTGGCATGTGAATTTCTTATGGCAGCTTACTGTACCTGGTTTGATAAGAACCTGTCCTCTTTCGATCTCTGTTCTCTGAATACCACGAAGAAGTGCTCCGATGTTATCTCCAGCCTGAGCCTCATCAAGAAGCTTACGGAACATCTCGATTCCTGTTACAACAGTCTTCTTAACGTCCTCGTGGATACCAATGATTTCAACTTCGTCAGATACGTGAAGTGTTCCACGCTCTACTCTACCAGTTGCAACTGTTCCACGTCCTGTGATAGAGAATACGTCCTCTACTGGCATAAGGAATGGCTTGTCTGTAGCACGCTCTGGTGTTGGGATCCATGTATCAACAGCGTCCATAAGTTCCATGATCTTGTCTCCCCACTCTCCGTCTGGATCTTCAAGAGCCTTAAGAGCTGATCCCTGGATGATCGGTGTGTCATCTCCTGGGAAGTCATACTCGTTAAGTACTTCACGGATCTCCATCTCTACGAGTTCAAGAAGCTCTTCGTCGTCTACCATGTCACATTTGTTCATGAATACAACGATGTATGGTACGTTAACCTGACGGGACAGAAGAATATGCTCTTTAGTCTGAGCCATAACTCCGTCTGTTGCAGCTACAACAAGGATAGCTCCGTCCATCTGAGCTGCTCCTGTGATCATGTTCTTAACGTAGTCAGCATGTCCTGGGCAGTCAACGTGTGCGTAGTGACGGTTAGCTGTCTCATACTCAACGTGTGCTGTAGAGATTGTGATTCCACGCTCTCTTTCTTCTGGAGCCTTATCGATGTTCTCGAAATCTACAGATGCGTTACCTTCTACTCTGTGAGAAAGTACTTTTGTGATAGCAGCTGTAAGAGTTGTTTTACCATGGTCAACGTGTCCGATAGTACCGATATTACAATGCGGTTTTGTTCTTTCAAATTTAGCCTTTGCCATTTTGAATATCCTCCTTAAAAATATAACCCTCAATGGGGCAACCTTGTTTTGGTTTTCTATTTTAAACCTGGCTAAGTTTGATTATATTTCAAACTTAGCCGATTTTCAAGCCTTTTATGATATTTTAGGCATTTTTGTTGGATAATACTTTCTCCTGTACAGACTTCGGTACTGGCTCATATTTCTCAAAGAACATTGAGTAGTTACCACGTCCCTGTGTTCTGGAACGAAGATCTGTAGAGTATCCAAACATTTCTGACAGAGGAACGTACGCACGTACGATCTTTCCGCCACCGAGATCATCCATACCTTCAATACGTCCACGACGTGAGTTCAGGTCTCCGATGATATCTCCCATATATTCTTCAGGCATTGTAACCTCTACCTTCATGATAGGCTCAAGAAGTACAGGTGCGCCCTGTTTCATAGCATCCTTGAATGCAAGGGAACCAGCGATGTGGAATGCCATCTCACTGGAATCGACTTCATGGTAAGATCCGTCGTATACGTTAGCGTAAACACCAACTACAGGGAATCCTCCAAGGATACCAGACTTCATAGCTTCTTCAATACCTTCACCTACTGCCGGGATGTATTCCTTCGGAATAGCTCCTCCAACTACAGTAGACTCGAACTTGTATGTCTCCTCACCGTTGACATCCATTGGCTCGAATTTAACTTTACAGTGTCCGTACTGTCCACGTCCACCAGACTGTTTCGCATACTTGCTGTCAATATCAACTGGCTTTGTGATGGACTCTTTGTAAGCAACCTGAGGTGCACCTACGTTAGCCTCTACTTTGAACTCACGAAGAAGTCTGTCAACGATGATTTCAAGATGAAGCTCACCCATACCAGCGATGATTGTCTGTCCAGTTTCTTTATCTGTATGAGCACGGAATGTCGGGTCTTCTTCTGCAAGTTTTGCAAGAGACTCTCCAAGTTTTCCCTGTGAAGCCTTTGTCTTAGGCTCGATAGCAAGCTCGATAACTGGCTCTGGGAATTCCATGGACTCAAGAATTACTGGATGCTGATCGTCACAGATTGTATCTCCTGTTGTAGAGAACTTGAATCCGATTGCTGCAGCAATATCTCCTGAATATACTTTATCCAGCTCTTCACGCTTGTTGGCATGCATCTGAAGGATACGTCCAACACGCTCTTTTTTATTTTTAGTAGCATTCAGTACATAAGAACCGGAGTTCATAACACCTGAATACACACGGAAGTAAGCAAGCTTACCTACGAATGGGTCTGTCATGATCTTAAATACGAGAGCAGAGAACGGCTCTTCATCAGAAGAGTGTCTTACTACTTCGTTTCCGTCTTCATCAACACCCTCGATTGCCGGGATGTCTGTTGGAGCCGGCATAAACTCGATGATTGCATCAAGGAGTTTCTGAACACCTTTGTTTCTGTATGCAGTACCGCAGCATACCGGAACAGCTGTACACTCACATGTAGCTTTTCTCAGAACTGCTTTCATTGCATCGATAGAAGGTTCTTCACCCTCAAGGTATTCCATCATAAGGTCATCGTCCAGCTCACAGATTTTCTCTACGAGTTCTGTGTGATAAAGCTCAGCTTCATCCTGCATCTCTTCCGGAATATCTGTTACAGTGATGTCTTCACCCTTCTCATCATTGTAGATGTAGGCCTGCATCTCGAACAAATCGATGATTCCTTTGAATTCGTCTTCTTTTCCGATTGGAAGCTGAAGACAAATAGCGTTCTTTCCAAGTCTTGTCTTGATCTGATCTACAGCATTGTAGAAATCAGCACCAAGGATGTCCATCTTATTGATGAATGCCATACGTGGTACATTGTATGTGTCTGCCTGACGCCATACGTTTTCTGACTGCGGCTCAACACCACCCTTAGCACAGAATACGCCGACAGCTCCATCAAGTACACGGAGTGAACGCTCAACCTCTACAGTGAAGTCAACGTGTCCCGGAGTATCAATGATATTGATACGATGCTCTAAAGCGCCCGGTTTCACTTTTGTCTTCTCTTCCAATGTCCAGTGACATGTTGTAGCGGCTGAAGTAATTGTGATACCTCTTTCCTGCTCCTGCTCCATCCAGTCCATGGTAGCAGTACCTTCATGAGTATCACCAATCTTATAGTTAACACCGGTATAGTAAAGAATACGCTCTGTCAGTGTAGTCTTACCAGCATCAATATGAGCCATAATACCGATATTTCTGGTTCTCTCTAATGGATATTCTCTTCCAGCCAAGATTTTTTCCTCCTAAAATAATTAGAAACGATAGTGAGCAAACGCCTTGTTTGCTTCTGCCATCTTGTGCATATCTTCTTTTCTCTTAACAGCTCCACCTGTGTTGTTAGCTGCATCAAGAATCTCGTTTGCCAGTCTTTCTTCCTGTGTCTTCTCGCCTCTCTGACGTGAATACATAGTTAACCAGCGAAGTGCGAGTGCCTGTCTTCTGTCAGCTCTAACCTCGATCGGTACCTGGTATGTTGCTCCACCGATACGTCTTGCTTTAACTTCAAGAACTGGCATCATGTTGTTCATAGCCTCTTCAAACACTTCAATAGCCGGCTTCTCAGCCTTAGCTTCTACTCTTTCAAATGCTCCGTATACAATCTTCTGTGCTACGCCTTTCTTACCATCAAGCATGATGTTGTTGATAAGTTTGGTAACAACTTTATTGTTGTATATTGGATCCGCTAATACATCTCTCTTCTGAGTATGTCCTTTACGTGGCACGGTCCTTCCCTCCTTAATCATATTTTCCGGTTTTTCCGGGATTAATTCATCGGTACTCACATGTGTCTTTCTATGAGATCACATTCCATGTGCTCGCAGCCGCGAAATCTATATAGCATCCGCAACCTACGACTAATCATAGTTCTGTTTGTGATACGATTTAACTATTAGTTACACTTATCTAAAATACTATACTGCAATCCGCGACTTCTTATTTAGCGTCTTTCGGTCTCTTAGCACCGTACTTAGAACGAGCCTGTCTTCTCTTAGCAACACCTGCTGTATCAAGTGTTCCACGGATAATGTGGTATCTTGTACCTGGCAGGTCCTTAACTCTTCCTCCACGGATCATAACAACGCTATGCTCCTGAAGGTTGTGTCCTTCACCTGGAATGTAGCTTGTTACTTCGATTCCGTTTGACAGACGAACTCTGGCGATCTTTCTCAGAGCTGAGTTAGGCTTCTTAGGTGTAGCTGTCTTAACTGCTGTACATACACCTCTCTTCTGTGGTGCAGAAACATCAGTTGCACGTTTCTTCAGGGAGTTGTATCCTTTCTGAAGTGCCGGTGCTGTAGATTTCTTCTCAGAAGTCTGACGTCCTTTTCTAACTAACTGGTTAAATGTTGGCATTCTTTTCACCTCCTATGAATTATTCGTTACCTTGGGCTTATGCCTCAAGGGGCTGCGGATAATTAAGTCATTATCCTTATTTGCGCATCAAAAAGACATTGCCTTTTTCCACACGCTCGTTTAGTTTATTACGTTTAGCGCCGAAAGTCAAGGCTTTTTTCGCATTTTCCATATTATTTTTCATACAAAAATAACAGATGGCACTCTCTTTTTTTCTTAAGAAACCATCTGTTATTTGTTATTAAATCAAATTCTTTTTTCTAGCAACTATGAAAGTAAATCTCTTCTTTATTTTCAACGAAATAAATTAGTACGCTTTGCCCCAGTATACCATATGCTTCGCCGGTTTTCCGCAGCATACACATACATCTGAAAGATGTTCTTCCTCTTCCGGAATACATCTAGATGTAGCTCCGCCTGTCTGAGCTTTGATCTCATCTTCACAGGCTTCGTCTCCACACCACATTGCTTTGATGAATCCAAGGTTCTCATTGAACTTCTCATTCATCTCATCCATTGTTGTTGCTTCATTGATATGAGAATCAAGGAATGCTTTTGCTCTTTCGAACATATCATTCTGCATTGTCTCAAGAACTTCAGCAAGTTTTGTTGTAAGCTCATCCAGAGAAACAACGATCTTCTCTCTTGTATCACGGCGTACGATAACTGCCTGATTGTTCTCGATGTCTTTCGGTCCGATCTCGATACGTGTCGGGATTCCAAGGATCTCCTGTCCGCTGAACTTCCATCCAGGTGCTTTGTCAGAATCGTCGATTTTCACTTTGTATCCTGCTGCCTTCAGTGTATCAACAAGTTCATTTGCCTTATCAAGAACACCTTCTTTATGCTGAGCGATCGGAATAATCATTGTCTGCACCGGTGCGATTCTCGGTGGAATAACAAGTCCACTGTCATCTCCGTGTACCATGATCAGCGCACCGATGATTCTTGTAGACAGTCCCCAGGATGTCTCGTATACTTCATGAAGTTCGTTATTCTTATCTGAATACTGAATACCAAATGCACTTGGGAAGGAACTTCCGAAGAAGTGGCTTGTTGCTGACTGGAGTGCTTTTCCGTCATGCATCAGCGCTTCGATTGTATAAGTATCCTGTGCTCCTGCGAATTTCTCACTCTCTGTCTTACGTCCGGAAACTACCGGGATTGCAAGAACATCCTGTGCAAAGTCTCTGTAGACTCTCCACATCTGTTTTGTACGCTCTTCTGCTTCTTCGTATGTTGCATGGATTGTATGTCCTTCCTGCCACAGGAACTCTCTGGAACGAAGGAATGGTCTTGTTGTCTTCTCCCAACGAAGAACGGAACACCACTGATTCCACACCTTAGGAAGATCACGGTAAGACTGAACTGTCTTGCTCCAGACATCACAGAACAGTGTCTCAGATGTAGGACGGATACAGAATCTTTCCTGAAGTTCTTCCAGTCCACCATGTGTTACCCATGCAACTTCCGGTGCAAATCCTTCGATATGATCCTTTTCTTTCTGAAGAAGGCTTTCCGGGATCATAACCGGAAGGTATACATTCTCTACTCCTGTCTCTTTGAAACGTGCATCCAGGTTCTTCTGAATATTCTCCCACAGAGCATATCCGTTCGGAAGGTAGTTCATACATCCTTTAACACCTGAATAATCACACAGTTTTGCTTCACGCACAACGTCTGTATACCACTGAGCAAAATCTTCTTCTCTGGCAGTGATATTCTGTACTAATTTCTTTGCCATTGTTCTTCTCCTTTTTGTTTTTTTGCATTGCTGTCCCCTGACAGCAGTTTGCTTTTACTTTAATATAAAAAATCGCCGGGATATCGCATCCCCACGATAGGGACCGAATATCTCCGGCGGTACCACCCTAATTAATGCAATACATCCATTCTATAATCAAAACCAACACAAATGATCTCTGTATCTGCATTCACTTTCTTCTCCTTTAACGCAGGACCTACGCTGTACTTTCATACAGGGACTCCCGGGCCGGTTCCATACCGTAATGCAAAGGCTCTCACCTGCCGCCTTCTCTCTGAAGCATGCTGCGTATCTACTATTCCCGTTCAACGTCAGTTATCAAATGAAATTCTAACTGATAAAACACCCGCTGTCAAGCCAAAAAGCTTTATCCTCTGATTTCCAGAAGCTTTGCTTTCAATTCATTTTCCATATTGCGAAGTTCCGCTTCCGCTTCCCGGCGTTTTTCTCTTCCTTCTCTCTGAATGTTCATCACTTCATCCAATGTAGAGATCAGTGATTCATTTGTTGCTTTCAATGTCTCGAGATCTGCAATTCCTCTTTCAGACTCTTTTGCAGTCTCAATTGTGGACATTTTTAATGTCTCCGCATTCTTCTTCAACAGTTCATTTGTCATATCCGTCACCTGTCTCTGTGCTGCCGCCGCCTGTGAAGAATGTTCTACTCCAAGTGCGAGAAGCATCTGACTCTTCCACAACGGAATCGTATTCACGATTGTAGACTGGATCTTCTCTACCATCTGTGTATCATTATTCTGAACCAGACGGATCTGTGGTGCGGTCTGGATGGAGATCATTCTCGTCAGTTCAAGATCATGTAACTTCTTTTCAAAACGGTTACACATCGAATCCAGATCTTTTGCTGCCTGCGCATCTTCCGGGAGGCCGCTTATCTGAGCTTTGCTCATCAATTCAGCAAGCTGTGTGCTTCTTACTTCTTCCAGTTTTTTCTTTCCTGCAAGAATATACATAGAAAGCTCTTTAAAATAAGTAAGATTCAGATCATACATTTTATCGAGTATCGCAACATCTTTCAACAGCTGCACCTGATGGTTATCCAGTGCTTTCACGATCTGATTCACATTTTCTTCGGCTTTCGAATACTTTGCTTTCATAGATTCAACTTTATTCGATGCTTTCTTAAATATTCCAAGAAATCCTTTGCTCTCTTCTTCATCAAAGCTCTTCAGTTCAGTTACAACATTCGTAAGCAGTGTACCAACTTCTCCCAGATCCTTTGACTTCACATTTTCCAAAGCACTTTCTGAGAAATCTGCCATCTTTTTCTGTGTACCCGCGCCATACTGAAGAATCATAGAAGAATTCGTCAGATCGATCTGCTGTGCAAATGCATCTACCATCCTGCGCTCTTCTTCTGTCAGGATCGTATCATCCAGCTTTGGTTCTTCCGGCTGCACCGCCGGTTTCTTTTCTTCTTCCGCTTGAAACGGTTCCAGTGTCAGTGTCGGCACTGTACTTACATCCTTGAATGCATCACTCATAGTAATCCTCCATTTCTGTTTGTAACTGTTTTGATTCATTGTCTGTTTGGGATATCATTATTTCTTCAGCCCGTCTTCTGTCAGACCTTCCTGCGCAAGCATTGTATGAAGTACTGAAATATCTGAAGATACATCCCATGCTGTATCCTGGAACAGGCTGTCCAGTAATTTCTCAAATGCAATATTCAATGTGTCTATCGTATCTTCAATCTCTTTCTTGGAAGAAATGATATTTTCTCCCTGTACCGGCTGTGCATCCAGCTCTTCATACGCTTCAAGAAGTTTCATCGTTGTCGGAAGATAATAATCCATCATTCTTCGCATATCATTCACAGAATCCGGATTCTGCTCCACGCGGTCAAAAATACGATCCACGAGCAGTTCCATGCGGGAAATCTTTGCCGAAATCACTTCTCCCGGAATTGCGTCATTCGCTGCCTTGATCCTTCTCACATATTCATCTCCTGCCTGTACGATCTTCTGTACTTCCGGTGAAAGTCTGTCATACTCTTCCCGCATCTTTTTCTGAGCAGCCTGCTCCTCTGCCTTACGCTGTTTCATGTCTTCCATAAGAGCTGTATACTGATTCCATGCATGTTCACTGACCATCAGGCAGGATTCTTTCTCATCCAGATGTCCCTGACAGAACCAGCCTTTTGTAATCATTTTTTTCACATCTTTCAGAACCTTTCTGACATCTCGTCCTGTCGCAGAAGCAATTTCCTTAATATCACAAAATTCCCGGTCTCTCAGAACAGATACATATTGGCGAAACCTTCCCACCGTACGTACCATATCTACTCCTACATAAGTCATCACTGCAAAAGATATAAAAGCAACTGCAAAAATTCCAATGATCAGACCACTGACTACATCAAACGCTGTGATCAAACTTCCAATCAAAGTGATGATAAGGAAAATAACAGAAGTCAATCCAAATACAGCTCCTGTCGCTGCCAGAAAAGTTCCGCCGATCTTTACCGAAGTTCCTTTGAGATATCTTGGAGTCACCGGTACCGGACGATTCTGACTATAATTTCTCATTTCCGACATCTTCGATTCTTGATTCGGACGATACCCCTGGTTTTCTGCACCTGATCTGCTTCCGGTATTCTTTTTATCTCCATATAATGGCTGTCCGGTCTTCGGATCTCTGTACCAGCCACCGTTTTTAATCCCTGCCGAGACGCAGTCCATCGCATGGTTCACCGTATCAGACACCATCTGGTTCAATCTGCTGTAATCCTTTGTATCAATTGCATCCTGTATTGTCTGCTTTATCTCTTCTCCAAAATGTTCCCAGTCATTATTCATTGATGTTCTCCTTAAAAGCTTGACCTGATTCGTTTGCATCATGTATCATTATAACATTATTAATTCTCAGTTTAGACGCAACTTTAGCGATTGTCAAGAAAGAAGGATACAACTATGATTTCATCACTTACCCCTGAAATAATATATGAGGACAAGGATATTATCGTCTGTCATAAACCTGCTGGAGTTCCTACCCAAAGCAGCCGCATTGGCACAAAAGATATGGTCAGTATTTTAAAAAATCATCTGATAAAAAATACTGCTAAAAAAACCTCTTCACGCGAACCTTATCTTGCTGTCATCCATCGGCTGGACCAACCGGTAGAAGGACTTCTTGTTTTTGCAAAAACACCTGCTGCCGCAAAGGAACTTTCCCGCCAGCTTACCACATCTGGTTTTGGGAAATATTACCGTGCACAGGCTTTAGGCATTTTCGAACACAGCGAAGGAACTCTGGAAGACTATCTTGTAAAAGACGGACGAGCCAACACCTCCCGTGTCTGTGAAGAAAATGTGCCTGATGCAAAGTATGCACGACTTCATTATAAAGTAATCCATACAGGTACACTTCCTTCTGGTGAACCTTTTTCCCAACTGGAAATTCATCTGGATACCGGGCGTCATCATCAGATCCGCGTGCAGTTTGCACATGCCGGACACCCTCTGATCGGGGATCGGAAATATGGCACTGCCGCATGCACTTCACGACAGTTAATGCTTTGTGCCTGTCGACTGGAATTCACACATCCGACAACCGGTGAAAAAATGGTTTTTCATTTATAAGACAAAAAGGAAAAGTGCAGTGATCGGACAATCACTGCACTTTTCCTTTCGCCTGTTTCCTATCTATTGTATTAGCCCTGCCTTTACCTGTCATTTATCCAAATAAGAGCAGCACCACAATACCCTACATCTCGTCAACAACCAACGGCTCCGGCTCTTCTTCAAGTGCCTGCTGATATCTTGCAAGAATTGTTGACTGAATTCGTTCTCTTGTTCCTGAATTGATCGGATGTGCGATATCACGATACTCACCATCTAATGCTTTTTTACTTGGCATTGCAATGAAAAGCCCCTTTTCACCTTCGATCACTTTGATATCATGAACAACAAACTCCTCATCAATTGTGATAGATACTACTGCTTTTAACTTTCCCTCTTTCGCAACTTTACGTACACGTACATCTGTAATCTGCATATTACAGTTCCCCTTTCTCTTTTGCATTATCACGGAATATGAACACCCTTTTTCAGGGTTTTTGTGCTTATCTTGGCTTATAATGCATATCTTTCATTCTTTTCAATAACTATTTTAATTCCGTCTTCCCCTACATGTCTTGTATTCGCACGGATCGTATCCCTGCTCTCTACAATACAGTTCTCAATGTATGTATTATCTCCAAGATATACATCATTCAATATGATAGAGTTCTTGATCACGCAATTATTTCCAACAAATACTTTCTTGAAAATAACTGAGTTCTCTATCGTTCCATTAATAATACTTCCACTTCCAACCAGACTGTTCTTCACGATCGCACCCGGATTATATTTTGCCGGTGGCTGATCACTCACCTTAGAATATACACTTGGCAGATCCTTGAAGAAATATTTTCTCACTTCCGGTTTCAGGAAATCCATATTCGTCTTGTAATATGCATCTACTGTTGAAATATTATTCCAATAGCTTTCAATCTTATAACCATAAATCTTCTTTACATTCTTATAACGGATCAGGATATCATTTACGAAATCATGTCTCTCTTCTTCCGCACATTGTTCTACAAGATCGATCAGCAGTCTTCTGCGGATCACATAAATTCCTGTAGAGATTGTCTGTGATCTTGCAATCATCGGTTTTTCTTCAAATTCTTCGATTCTGCAAGATTCATTCATCTTAACGGTTCCGAATCTTGTCGCATCTTCTCCTGCTCCAAGTTCTTTACAAACAACAGTGATATCTGCTTTCTTCGCAATATGATATTCCAACACTTTATTATAATCCATCTTATAGACTGCATCACCTGATGTAATGATTACATAAGGTTCATGACATCTTCTCAGGAAATCCAGATTCTGATAAATCGCATCTGCTGTTCCTCTGTACCAGTAACCATTATCATCTGTGATCGTAGGTGTGAATACATATAATCCACCTTGTTTTCTTCCGAAATCCCACCATTTGGAGGAATTCAGATGCTCATTCAAAGAACGGGCATTGTACTGTGTCAGCACAGCAACTTTTTGGATATGAGAGTTTGTCATATTACTTAATGTAAAGTCAATTGCGCGATAGCTTCCGGCAACCGGCATTGCTGCTGCCGCACGTCTTGAAGTCAGCTCTTTCATCTTTCTGCTGTTACCGCCGGCTAAAATAATTCCTACTGCTCTCATACTCTGTCACCTGCCTTTATCAATGTCTCTCCGCTTGCAAGTACTCCATCTATGTAATCCTCGGATGATGTCACTCCACTGATGGCGGTATTCTTTCCAATCTGTACTCCTCCCGGAATCACTGAATTCTCTCCGATCGTAGCCAGTCCACCGCTGTAAATATTCGGTTTCATCTTATTCGGGACTTCACTTCCGATTCCGATAGAAACATCATTTCCAATTACCGTGTCTTCTGCTATGATTGCTTTCTCGATCACGCAGTTTTCTCCGATCGTAACTCCCTGCATAATAATTGAGTCACGGACTACGCTGCCCTTTCCTACAGTAACACTTCCTCCAAGAACAGAACTGTGGACTTCTCCGTAGATTTCTGTTCCGTTTGCAATGATACATTTGTCTACAACAGCATTCTCTGCAATATACTGTGGAGGAATATTCGCACTGTTCGTATAGATCTTCCAGAATTCTTCATATAAATTAAATTCAGGGATAATATCAATCAGTTCCATATTGGCTTCCCAGTACGAACTCAATGTTCCTACGTCTTTCCAATAACCGTTATATTCATATGCAAAAAGCCTGTCCCCTTTGTCGTGACAATACGGAATAATATGTTTTCCGAAATCACAATTCGGTTGATCTTTCAACTTGATAAGAGCTTCTTTTAACACCGGCCAGCTAAAGATATAAATACCCATCGACGCCAGATTACTGCTTGGTTTTTCCGGTTTTTCTTCAAACTCGGTAATACGTCCCGCGCCGTCAGTGATCATAACACCGAAACGGCTTGCCTCCTCGATCGGCACCGGCATACAGGCGATAGTTACATCTGCCTTATTTGCCTTGTGATAATCCAGCATGACTTCGTAATCCATTTTATAAATATGATCGCCCGAGAGCACCAGCACAACCTCGGGGTCGTAGCGCTCTATAAATTCAAGGTTTTGATAAATGGCATTTGCGGTTCCCTTGTACCAGTCGCCGCCCTGCTGACCCCGGTAAGGCGGCAGAATATGCACCCCGCCGTTTGTTCGGTCAAGATCCCACGGCTTGCCCGAGCCTACGTAATCGTTAAGCTCAAGCGGCTTATACTGGGTAAGTATTCCCACCGTGTCAATTCCGGAATTTGCACAGTTTGAAAGCGGAAAATCAATTATGCGGTACTTTCCGCCATAGGGAACGGCAGGCTTGGCTATTTTAGCGGTAAGCACGCCCAACCGACTGCCCTGACCGCCCGCCAAAAGCATTGCAACACATTTTTTGCTGTTCAAAGATAACACTCCCGTCAACAATATAGTACAAGTTATAAATACTTGATTTTTTATTAAAATATTACTTTTTCTCTCTGTCCGCCGGAACGCGGTAATAGCTTACCGACATAGCGGGAATTTCAAGCACAACCGAATTTTCATAGCCGTGCATAGGCACTTTTTCGGATTTAAAGCTTTTTGCCGTATGCGTTTTTCCGCCGAATTTTTCATCATCCGAGCAGAAAACGCGCCTGTAACTGCCCGCGCGGGGCACGCCTATGCGGTAGTTTTCTCGCGCCACGGGTACAAAATTACAAACCGTTATAATTTCATTGCCCGATTTATCAATTCTTCTGAACGATATAATGCTCTGGCTGTTATCGTCGTTTGAAATCCAGCTGAAACCGTCCCACGAATAATCAATTTCCCAAAGCTCGGGCGATTTAAGGTAGAATTTATTAAGCTGCGCCACATAGCTCTGCATATTTTTATGCGCGTCATAATCGAGCAGCAGCCAGTCAAGCCCGTTTTTGTAGTTCCACTCAATAAACTGCGCAAACTCCTGCCCCATAAACAGCAGCTTTTTGCCGGGGTGGGCCATCATATAAGTATAAAACGCCTTGAGCGAGGCAAACTTCTTATCGTATTCGCCCGGCATTTTTTCTATCATAGAGCATTTTCCGTGCACCACCTCGTCATGCGAAATGGGAAGAATAAAGTTTTCGGAAAACGCGTAGAAAAACGAGAAGGTAAGGCAATCGTGATTATCCTTGCGGAAAAGCGGGTCAAGCGACATATAGCGGAGCATATCGTTCATCCAGCCCATATTCCACTTGAAGTTAAAACCAAGCCCGCCCGTGTGCGGCGGCTTTGTTACAAGCGGCCACGCCGTTGATTCCTCGGCAATCATCATAACAGATGGATCTGCGCCGAATGCCGCGGTGTTCACGTCCTTTAAAAACTGCACAGCCTCAAGGTTTTCCCTGCCTCCGTAGGAATTGGGCACCCACTCGCCGCCCTGCCTGCCGTAATCAAGATAGAGCATTGAGGCAACCGCGTCTACCCGCAGCCCGTCAATGTGGTATTCCTTAATCCAAAAAACGGCGCTTGAGATTAAAAAGCTGCGGACCTCGGGCTTTCCGTAATCGAAAACCACCGTTCCCCATTCCTTATGCTCGCCCTTGCGGGGGTCGGCGTATTCATAACAGGGCGTGCCGTCAAAACGGTAAAGCCCGAATTTATCCCTCGGGAAGTGCGCAGGCACCCAATCAAGAATAACGCCTATGCCGCTTTCGTGCATAATATCGACAAACTTTTTAAAATCATCGGGCGTGCCGTAGCGCGAGGTCGGGGCAAAATATCCCGATACCTGATACCCCCACGAGCCTTCGTACGGGTACTCCGTAATCGGCATAAGCTCTGCGTGTGTATAGTTCATTTTCTTCATATACTTTGAAAGCTCGCGTGCCAAGGTTACATAATCATAAGTATTGCCGTCCGCAAAGCGTTTCCACGAGCCCGCGTGAACCTCATATATATTCACGGGGGATTCGTAAATATTACATTTGCGGCGCTTTTCCTGCCACTCGCCGTCATTCCAATTATAATCGGAAAAATACAGCTTTGAGGCATTTGCAGGTGCGGTCTCGTAATGCCGCGCGTATGGGTCGGATTTTAAAACCGTAGTGCCGTCGGGTCCTGTTATTGCATATTTATATACGGCATAGTTTTTAAGCCCCGATATTTTTATTTCCCAAATACCGCCGTCCTTTTTATTCATAGGGTCAGCAGATACGTCCCATTCGTTAAAATCACCTACAACCGAAACAGCCGCGGCATTCGGCGCCCAAACCCTGAAAAGCGTTTTTCCTTTTTCGGAAAACGTGCCCAAATATTTATAAGCGTCCGAAGCGCCCGCTGATGAAAATGCTTTTAAAAATTCCTTCATAATGCACCTCTTAACGTAATTAACACATATATTATAGCAGTATTAAAGGCAATTATCAAGTCATTTTTGTTAAATCTCCGAAACAAATATAAAAAATATATGTCGGTAT
>OHFR01000196.1_pt1 | contig 33239 bp, 29 predicted proteins | sample 1567531 | NCBI WGS metagenome assembly OHFR01 (sample SAMEA3879597, study PRJEB24766) | human gut metagenome | biome: human-associated habitat; feature: feces | place: USA | collected 1985/1987
GTTTGACCGTGTGCTGTCAACGCGTTACGGCGTGGCAGCAGCAGAAGCTTGCCTAAGACGTGAATATAATGTTATGGTTTCACTGTATCATGATCAGATTGTTACCGTCTTTATTCAAAAGGCAGCATCAAAACCGCGTCAGGTTCCTGTGGACAGCGAAATTATTCGCACAGGACGCCAGCTGGGATTGTGCTTTGGCGATTGATTTAAACTTGATTACTAGATTTAACCCCAGATTAAGATTATACACTTATATTACAGAGGGTGGTGCTTGCACCATCCTCTGTTTTTGTGTGCAGCTTTATGAACTGTGAAAAATTTTAAAAAATAGTGAGATTTCATTGCAGTTAAGTGTAATTCAGAGTATAATAAAAAGGCTTAGTGTTTGCGAAAGGGAGTAAATCATGGACTTAAATTTAATTGCCGTTATTGTGGGTATTGTCGAAGGTCTGACCGAATTTTTACCGGTTTCTTCTACCGGACATATGATTATTGTCGGTCACGTTTTGGGCTTTGAAGGCCAGCTGGCAGATGTTTTTGATGTCTTTGTACAGCTGGGTGCTATCCTATCTGTTGTTTTTATTTACAAAGAGCGCTTTGCCAGATTTTTTACTAAGGATGGCTGGGATATCAACAAGGGACTTTCTGTCTGGCATGTTGCTGCCGGTATCGTACCGGTTATGCTGGTAGCCTTCTTCCTGTATCACTATATCAAGGAGTATCTGTTTTCTCCTTTTACGGTAGCAATAGGCCTTTTCTTGGGCGGTTTGTTGCTGATGTTTGCGGAATATAGAACTAAAGGCCGTGAAGCTGAACTGGTTGATGATGTTGATAAAATTTCTATCCGTCAGGCAGTATGGGTTGGCATTTATCAATTTCTTTCCCTGTGGCCCGGTTTTTCCCGCAGCGGTAGTACTATTGCCGGAGGTCTTTTGGTTGGGCTGACTCGCAGTGCCGCAGCAAATTATACCTTTGTGATTGCTGTACCGCTGATGTTTGTGGCCTGTATTTATGATCTGCTTAAAAACCTTCAGTATCTTTCTGCAGGTGATTTGCAGGTATTGGTAATAGGCTTTGTGGTATCCTTTATCGTTGCTTATATTTCGGTATTATGGTTCCTGAAATTTTTGCAGAATTCCAAGCTGACCAGCTTTGCTGTTTACAGAATACTGTTGGCCGGTGTAACCTACTGGTATTTTTACATGTAAGCTTGCTCTGAAATCTTTGCTTGTGAAAGTATTGACAAAACAGGCTTTATCCTTTATAATAATAAAAGAATTTTGTGCTGGCATAGCTCAATTGGCAGAGCAGCTGATTTGTAATCAGCAGGTTGTGGGTTCGATTCCTATTGCCAGCTCCAATGAATTTTTCGCCGTTAGATGATTATCTGACGGCGTTTTTAGTATAATTTCATGGAGGTGTATAATTATGGTATATCCTTATATGACTCTTGCTGATGGAACAGAAATTGTTTATACTAATGTATTCGAAGAGGATGGCATAAAAAAAGTAGAGGTTCATTTTGAGAGACCTACTGAAAATGGCTTTGATACAGCCAGATGTCAATTACCTTCATATACTTGGCTTATACGTGAAGGCTTCTCCGATGAAGAGATGAAACTGTTTGACGAATTTATGCATAGCAATGCGCACCTGTTTTATAAATACGGTGCGAACGGAGGACTAAAAATTGCCTAATTTATTTACTATTTTAGGATATAAGGTTTATTTTTGGTCAAATGAAAATGATGAGCCGATACATGTGCATATTTCTAAAGGAATACCCAGTAAAAATGCTGCTAAAATATGGTTAACAAGAAATGGAGGCTGTATTTTAGAGAGTAATCCTGAGCGTATTCCAAGGAAAGATTTGTCAGAGCTTATAGAAATAGTTCAGGCACAATTTTTTATGATTTGTGCAGCATGGAAAAGGCATTTTAAAGTTGAACAGATTAAGTTTTATTGCTAAGTTAGGTAATATAAATTTTTCGCCGTTAGATATTTATCTGACGGCGTTTTTGTTTTTCCTGCAAAAAAATAACTGCTAATTCACAGCGAATTAGCAGTTATTTGCTTTATGGTTTATTCTTCTTCGGCAATTTTGCCTTTGAGGTCATGGTCGGTCATTGCGCAAACGCAGGAGTCGGACCAAACGTTTTCTGCGGTTTCAACCATATCGATAATTGTATAAATTGGTAGGATGATACCCATGATACCGATAGGAGCGCCGATGCCGCTCATCAGAGACAGGGTGAGGAAGTAGCAGCCCATCGGTACGCCTGCGTTACCAACAGCAGCCAGTACGGATACCAGCAGCCAGGTAAGCATGGTGGTCATGGACAGCTCAAAGCCTGCATTCTGCATAACGAAAATGGAAGTGATCAAAATGAAGGCAGCGCAGCCGTTCATGTTGATGGTGGTGCAGATAGGCAGTACAAAGCGGGAAACAGCTTTGTTAACCTTCATGTTTTGTTCAGCGGACGCCATGGTTACAGGCAGGGTGCCTGCGGAGCTCTTGGTGAACAGTGCAACAGCGACTGCCGGAGACATTTTCTTGAATACATCAATCGGGTTCAGGCCTCTTGCCAGCAGGAAGATAGGCAGAACGATGAAGAACTGTACACAGTTGCTGGCCATGATAACCAGAGTGTATTTGCCCAGAGCGCCAACGATTACGCCGGCTTCAATCTGTGCGGAAAGCTGACCTGCGAATGCCAGGATACCGAGAGGCAGTACGAACAGCAACGCTTTAATAAGAGTGAACAGCAGCTCCTGGAAGCCTAATACTGCTTTCAGCAGAGCTTCTCTGTTTTCGGTTTTAGGCATAAATGCCAGACCTAAACCCATAGCAGCAGCAATCAGCATTACGGAAAGCACGTTGCCAGCGAGGAACGGCTGCAGCATGTTGTTAGGAATAACATTTAAAATGTGGTCATAGTAGCTCAACTTACCAAGATTTTGCGGTACGTTGGACATGCCGCTGCCAACTACCTCTGCCGGCAGGTTGCCGGGAGCTACCCAAAGATAGATAGCAAGACCGATGCCTGCTGCACAAACAGTAGTCAAAAAGGTGTAAACTACGGCGTGAGCAAAAATTTGGCCGGTTTCTTTTTTGCTTCCCAAAGCAGCCAATGTAGTAATTACGGCTAAAGCGATGGTCGGTACGGCGATAAATTGGAAGAGGCGTGTATAAACGGTAGCGATGAAATTGAATAATTCATTCAGGGGTTTAATTCCCATATAACCGAGAATGGCACCGACTACCAATGCGCCCATCCATAGAATAAATTGACTTTTGTTGTTTTGTGATTTGTTTTGATTTATCACTTTTTGTGCTAAATCCTTCACATCTGCATTTTGCTGCATTCATATCCCTCCTAAAATAGGTGCTGTCAGATTTTTTAGAATTTCTGTCAGCCAATACTCCCTAGGCAGCCTTGCGACATACCTAAAAAATATTATAGCATTTTCTGAAAGATTTGTAAATTTCAATTTGGCAGTCATTAATGATATTTGAATATGGGCTGTTTGCGTTCAGACTTACTGTTATTTATTGCAGCAAAGCACGTTTTAAGAGCAGCTTGCTTTATACTTCGGCCAGAACATGTCATTATGACGCTGAAATAGCATTTTCATTGCATTTTCATGCCGTTTATGGTAATCTATAATATATTAAAAACGTATAATTTTTTACATAACTGCTATATAAGCAGCATGTTTATTTTTGAAGGAGAGTGAAGGATTGATGCAAAATAATGCAAAAGAAATGGTGCTCGTAATTGACTTCGGCGGGCAGTATAACCAGTTAATCGCAAGACGCGTACGTGAAAGCGGTGTGTACTGCGAAATCGTATCCTATAAGCATAGCCTGGAAGCAATTAAGGCTAAAAATCCTAAGGGAATTATTTTTACCGGCGGTCCTAACAGTGCTTATCTGGAGGATTCTCCTACTATTGATCCGGAAATCTATACCTGGGGCGTACCTGTTCTGGGCATTTGTTACGGCAGCCAGCTGATGATGCATATGCTCGGCGGTCATGTATGCGTAGCTCCCGAGCGTGAATACGGCAAAACTGTTGTTGACCTCGACACTACCAGCCCGATGTTCGCCGGCCTTTCCGAGAAGAATGTTTGCTGGATGAGCCATAACGATTATATCGAAACCGCAGCTCCCGGCTTCAAGATTGTTGCCAGCACCCCGAACTGCCCGGTTGCTGCTGCTGAGGATGAAGCACGTAAATTATATTGCGTACAATTCCATCCCGAGGTTCTGCATACCGAAAACGGCACCAAGATGCTGAGCAATTTCGTTTATAACGTTTGCGGCTGCGCAGGCACCTGGAAAATGGATTCCTTCGTAGAGCAGACTGTTGCTGAGCTGAAAGAAAGAATCGGCGACGGTAAGGTTCTGTGCGCACTCTCCGGCGGTGTTGACTCCAGCGTTTGTGCCGCTATGCTGGCTAAGGCTATCGGCAAGCAGCTGACCTGCGTATTTGTAGATCATGGTCTGTTGCGCAAAAACGAGCGTGAAGAGGTTTGCGCTGTTTTCGGTGAAGGCGGTCAGTTCGATATCAACTTCATCTGCGTTGACGCACGTGAGCGCTTCTACAGCAAGCTGGCAGGCGTAACTGCTCCGGAAGGCAAACGTAAAATTATCGGCGAAGAATTCATTCGCGTATTTGAAGAAGAAGCTAAGAAAATCGGTGCTGTTGACTATCTGGCACAGGGCACCATTTATCCTGACGTTGTAGAAAGCGGCCTCGGCGGCGAATCTGCAACTATTAAGAGCCATCATAATGTCGGCGGTCTGCCTGACTTTGTTGACTTCAAGGAAATCGTTGAGCCTCTGCGTGACCTGTTCAAGGACGAGGTTCGTCAATCTGGCCGTGAACTGGGCTTGCCTGAAAACCTGGTAGCACGTCAGCCGTTCCCAGGTCCTGGTCTGGCAATCCGCATCATCGGCGATGTAACTCCGGAAAAGGTTGCTATCGTACAGGATGCAGATGCAATTTATCGTGAAGAGGTAGACAAGCTGCCGATGAGAGAGCGTCCGAGCCAGTACTTTGCAGCTCTGACCAATATGCGCAGTGTAGGCGTTATGGGCGACGAGCGTACCTATGATTATGCTATCGCTCTGCGTGCGGTAACTACCACCGACTTCATGACTGCAGAAGTAACCATGCTGCCGCCGGCAACTATTACCACTGCTGCTAATCGTATCGTTAATGAGGTTAAGCACATCAACCGCGTACTCTTTGACTATACCACCAAACCGCCTGCTACTATTGAGTTTGAATAATCTCATAACCTGACTTTCCCGTGGCAAGAACCGGAAAAGTAGCGATTTCGGAGCTTCTTGGCAACGAAACGGCAACAAATTTTCATTATTGATAGAAAAAGAGCTAGCTGGTTTTGTTAAACCGGTTAGCTCTTTTTTGTTATATAAGAAATATCGATTTGAAATCAATTTAACAAGTCTCTTGGAAAAAGAAAAACCTCAATTCAAAATGCACAATCTGAATTGAGGCGCACTTATTCCTTAAAGGGAATATGAGATTTTTATTCGTTCAAAAAATAATCCATATCTAAAATATCGTCATCCTTCATACGACTAATTTCTTCTGTGGTATATCCTTCTGGTGGGTTAAGCATGTATTTTTTTCTAAGTTGTTTAGCAAGCTTGGCCTCTGTAATAAATTCAGAACTCATAATGACAATCTCCTTTCGTGTTTGCAATTATTTAATATTTTTACACGAATTCCGGATTAATTGGAGATGCGCGAGGATCGTAAATACAGAAAAATTTCATGCGCTCACCACAAATACATTTAAGAGGATCTTTCTGAAAAGAAAGTTCAAGACGAATAACCCATCTTCTAAGGTTATGACGATAAAATTTAAGGTGGATTCTGTTCATGCAACGACGAATATCGGGTAAAGAAGAGAATGGTTTAGCATATGTACCATAGTAGCGGAGCATATTAAAAGATTATTCAGGAATGTGAATAATCTTTTAATAAAATCGAATACAGAAAGAGTAGCAGAAACTTTTTTGTTGTCCGCATGACGCTGGTACCGGAAGGTAACATTTTTCCCATCGTAGTCAGTAATGCGGGATTGAGCCATAGCAGGGCGTCCTATGTAACGGGTAATATAGTTGGCAACAGCTTTTGGTGAATTAAAATCAATACAGGGAGCGTGTACATAGAAACCATCTTTGTAGGAATTGTATAGCTTGGAAACGAGGTTTTTAAAGTGTTGGATATTAAAGATTATAGGATTCATAGAAGAAAGGATATTTTTAAGAAGAATATGCATCCAAGATTTTCTGAGATAGATAAAAGGAAAATATGAAAACTTACGCCAAGGAGTATTGTTTCCGACAGCACCTTCAGAAAGAAGCATGTGGGTATGTGGATTCCATTTGAGGTCACGGCCAAAAGTATGAAGTCCAAGGACCATGCCGAAGGAAAAGTTTTCTTTTTTGTTGATAGAGTTAGCCCAAAAGGAAATAACTAGGGCTGCAGAATGAAAAAGTATGTGAAGAAGAGAACGGTCTTTACAGAAGTGGAATTTGGCGGCACAGAGTTCATTGATGGACAATATGGGGGCTTTGATAAACTGGCTGCCAGAGCGGTCATTGATGCGAAGAAAACCCATCTAGAAGTAACCTTGATCTTACTCCTGCCATACCACCCCGCAGAGCGCCCTATTGAGGTTCCGCAGGGCTTTGATGGCACATATTACCATCCTGATATGGAACATGTCCCACGCCGTGTAGCTATCGTCAGAGCGAATCGATACATGGTCGGTGGACTATCTGATTGCCTACGCATGGCACCCAGCCAGAAACGCACGTGAGTTGGTGGAGTATGCCAAAGCCAACGTGAAAATTTTGAGAGTAACTGAAATATCACGAAAACGGGATGCTTATATTTAAGATCGTGAAAATAAATTGATATTTTATCAAATTCATGCTATTATCTAAGTTGCAAATAGCCGATCAATATCTGCCAAGGAGGATCTGTATGAAGGTCAACTACGATAAGCTATGGAAACTTCTCATAGATAAAAAATGAAGAAGACAGATTTAATTGGTAAAGCAAATATCAGTTCCTATGTTCTGGCTCGAATGGGGCGTGAAGAACAGGTTTCATTAGAAAGTATCGGGAAAATATGCACCGTGTTTGAATGTAAAATAGATGATATATTAGAATTTGATTCCAAAAATGAGGATGAACAATGAATAGAGAAACTATGAAAACTCAACTCCAGATATTGATTGAGCGATATAATCGTACTACCCGTTTGGAGACTAAAGAGAATGTTTCAGAAGAAACAATTCGCACTTGGCTAAATGAATTTCTTGGTTTATTCGGGTGGGATGTTCAGAATACTCACGAGGTATTACAGGAACGTTGTTTAAGAGGTACAGCAGGTGAACGCCTGAGAGAAATTCGGTCTCCTCATCGAAAGCCAGATTATATCTTGGTCAACGGATCTAATATCAAATCATTTTTGGATGCGAAAGCACCAACGGTTGATATTATCAACGATCAACAAGTAGCATATCAAATCAGGTCGTATGGTTGGTCTGCACAGGTGCCGTGTGCTTTTGTATCTAATTTTGAAAGCTTTGTGATTTTTGATACTCGGATGTCGCCCACGCCTGATATGCCTGCTAATTATGGCGCAACATGTATTACGATCGACGAGTATCTTGAAAAGTTTGATGTTCTCTACGAACATTTATCACATGACCTGATTTGTAACAACCATTTGCATGCGCTTTATGAAACAACAGCGATTGAGGGAAGAAGTCGTGTTGATAATCATTTTTCTGCTGTTCTTTCAGATTTCCGCCTGAAAATAGCAAATAATTTGCTGAAAAATAATGAGAGCTTCAGAAATGATGCAGACGCATTGAATTACTATACACAAGTAATCCTGGATAGAATTGTATTTATCCGAGTGTGTGAGTCTAAGGGAATTGAAGAACAGGAGAAACTTAAGAGCTTTTGCAATTCTCAAAATGGATTCTGGGAATCGTTCAAGAACAGCTGCTATTTCGAATTTTATAGTCACTATGATGGACCGATGTTTACCAGAGACGCAAAGTTCCATGAGCTAAATGTTGATAATGCTGTTTTGGAGGAATTTATACAAAGCCTCTACTATCCTTATCCATATTGCTTTGATGTAATTCCCGTTAAAGTGATTGCAAAAATCTATGAGGAATTCTTAGGAATCAACCTGGTGATAAAGGGCAATAAAGTTATTGCAGAAACCAAGAAAGAGTATATCAGAACCAACGGAGCAGTCAGCACTCCAGAGCATATCGTAGATATGATTTGCCGACAGACAATCGACATTACGGAATGTCAGACAGTTGAGGAATTGATGGAGATAGAAGTCCTTGATCCGTGCTGCGGTTCTGGCGTGTTTTTGATTGCCTGCTATGAGATCCTTGCAAAACGTTTGACTGATATTCTTCGAAACAATGCGAATGAGATGCAGTCACATCAGGAATTATTCTGCTTTCTGGGTGACGAGCTGATGCTGACCATGGAGGCACGACGTGCAATCGTAAAGAATTGTCTTTATGGCATTGATTGCGATGCCGCCGCTATCGAAGTAACAAAAATGTCTATCGCATTGAAAATTGTAGATGGCAACAATCGGTTGGCTTGGGAAGATATTGGAGCATTTGGTGAACGTGTTCTGCGTGAAATATCAGATAATATTAAATTGGGTAATACATTGGTCGACTTTGACCGGACATTTAACGCTGACCAAATAGTTGCATTAAAGCCTTTAAATATCAGAAACGAATTCGCTCCTGTATTTGAAACGCATGGGGGATTCCGTTATATCGTAGGAAATCCGCCTTATGTTGAGACGAAGCACTATAAAGCTGCCAGTCCCATTATGCATGAGTATTTGACTGATAAATATGTTGCTTTTGAGGGAAAAGCTGATTTGTCGGTTCTGTTTATCGAACGGTGCCTGTCGGTGCTTGCCTTAAATGGAAAGTTCGGCTTGATTGTGCAGCGAAGATGGTTTAAGACCAATTATGGCCGCATGGCACGGAACATGATTACCAATGGCCATTTCTTGCGAAAGATGATTGATTTTAAGGCTACGGATATTTTCCCTGGTCGAATTACGTATGTTTCCATCATGGTTTTGGAAAAAGGCGGAAATTCATAACTCCAGTATTACTATATGTCGGCAGAAGCTGATACAATCAGAACCAGATTTGAAAATGCCGATGCACGTGGTTTTTTTGAAGGTTGTCAGTTCCAAACCATAGATTATGACGGTGGCGATAGCCCTTGGGCTTTTGAAAGCTTTGCCATTCAAAGTCTGAAAAAGAGGCTCCAGGAAAAATGGGGAACTTTAGGCCAATACCCTCGCTTACAAGTTAAAGATGGCATACAGGCACTTTGGAAAAAGATGTACCATCTCCAAAATGTTCGGTTTCATAATGGCATTGCCATCGGGAAAAATGGATTTAATGAGACGGTGACAGTGGAAGAAGATATTTTGCGTGCAGTTATTTATAATAAGGTTTTCTATCCGTTCAAAAAAGTTGAACCCAATGCTTACTGCATTTTCCCATATAATGGAGCAAGTGCTGATCCAATTCGATTTAATGAGATTGAAATCCGTTATCCTCTGACCTATCAGTATTTGAAGGACAACGAGAATCGAATCAAGAAAAATGTTCAATGCAGAGAAGGTTCTATGTGGCACACCTTCACACGTGAACATAATCAGTCGATGTATGATGTCGATAAAATTATTATTCCGATGACTGCAAAGGATACAATCGCTACCTATATATCCAACAGGGGCTTATATATGGATAATGCCAATGTATGGTTTATTACCATTCCGAATGCAGACGACCGGGTGATGAAAGCTATTACTTGTGTCATTAACTCTACGATTTTCTCTGTGTTGGGAAAAGCTGGTGCGAATCCACAAGCTGGAGAATATTACAAATTCAACAAGCAGTTTCTAACGCCAATACCACTCCCTTCATCGAAGTTAATGGCTGGATCTGATGGAGTATTTCGCCTGAGTACTCTATTCGATCATATTACTGAATTACAGGATCGGTATTTGGCCTCTTCTCCGAATCAAAAAGAAATTTTCAAACGTGCACTAAATGAAAAATGGGCTGATTTGGATGAGGTGTGCTTCAGTATGTATGAAGTAACCGATGCAGAAAAATCACAAATTCAAGCTATCGGCAGAACAATTAGTCGCATTGATTTACTGAATGGAGCAGAATAATGACTGTAACTCAAATCATTAATCGAATCTATAAAAAGTCAAAGCATTCTGTTGATGCATGTGGTATGGCATGTGTATTAGTATCCGTCTTTGTAAGAACTCATTCCACCCCTATTGAAAAATTTCCCAATTTGCTTTCAACAGTTGCCAAAGCTGATCCAATTCTTGTAAATATAGTTGAAGAACAGCTTTCTGCACATGGTGTGTGTCTCTCATTGCATGATTTAGTAACTTGCTTTGAAAGCCTGATTCCATCGGATGAAAAAAAGGAAAAAGGAATTGTATATACGCCTCTGGAGATCAAGGAATATATCATAGAAAAAGTCACGTTCGAAAAGCATGAGGCTCCAGTTTTGTGTGATCCATCCTGTGGCTGTGGTTCATTTCTGATCACAGCAGCAGAAATATTCCATACGAAATACAAAAAGTCTTACCATGATCTTTTTTCCAAGTATCTGTATGGAATTGATATAGATCGCTATGCGATTGATCGAGCCGAAATATTGATAGATTTACTGCTCTCCATGAATAATGAAAAGCCCTTAAATTCCTATCACTTGCTGTGTGCAGATATGCTGGATCCACGCACCAGTGCTATCGTGTTAGAAGAAAAGCCAAATGGATTTGACTGTATCGTCGGTAACCCTCCTTATGTTCGTGCCAGAAACATCTCGGATAAGACAAAAGCATTTATCTCTGATTGGGACTGTGGAAAGAGTGGCAATCTTGATTTATATATGCCGTTTTATGAGATTGGCTTGAAACTGCTAAATTCTCATGGAAGGTTGACTTATATTTCCCCCAACACTTACCTACAGGCGGTTAATGGTCGAGGACTAAGAAATTATTTTAAGAGCCACGATATTGCATTGGAAATCGTTGATTTTAGGGATTCACAGGTTTTTAATAGTGTAACGAGCTATACATGTATTACGAGTGCATATCAGAAATCTGACGGAGTAATTCGCTATTCACGGTTGAAAGATTCCCAAAAATTGGGCAATCAAAACTTTACCTCTTATCGAATGGAGAAGTTTGCAGAGGATCAGCCATGGAGGTTATGCGATGCTGTACATGATGATCTCATTTATAAAATAGAGCACGCAGGAACTTCTCTTGGCTCATGGAAAATTCGCAATGGATTGGCTACGCTGAAAAATGATTTATACTTCTTTGTGCCTGTTCGTGAAGATGATCTGTATTACTATCGAATGGCCGGTGATGCTGAGTACCCCATTGAAAAAGCAGTCTGCATTGACATGGTAAAGCCAAATACAATCAAGACGGAAAAAGAACTGGCAGAAAACAGAGAAAAAGCAATCTTTCCTTATTATCAAGATGAGAATGGATTTCAAATTATTCCAGAAGAGCAATTCAGGAAAAGCTACCCTTGTACCTATCATTATTTGCTACTGTATAAGGATGAGCTTATGCAGCGAGATAAAGGAAAGGGAAACTATCCCGAGTGGTATGCCTATGGCCGAACTCAGGGCATGAACAATTATGGGAAGAAGTTACTGATTCCCTATATCAGCGGTGCACCAGCAGCTGTGATTTCGCTGAAAGAAGATCTCCTTTTCTATTGTGGATACGCTTTGTTTTGTGACGATATTGAAACCTTGGAAGTTCTAAAGATTTTCTTGGAATCAGACGTATTCTGGTATTACATTCGTCATACAAGTAAACCATATGCAAAGGGATTTATGGCATTAGCAAAAAACTATATCACAAGATTTTCCATTCCTGATCTGACAACTGCTGAAAAACAAGATTTGTGTTCTGAGACAGACTTAAAAGCAAGAAATGTTATGATTTGGGAAAAGTATGGGATAGATAAAGCGCATATTCCAACCGATTAAGTTGGATTTGTATTACTTCAAGTATGCACTTTATATATTACATGTCAGGCTTACTTCGAAAGGAGATTAAACTGTGAAAATATATCTTCCATCCCGTGAGATACATGATATGACAGATACTACTGTTGATGTGGTATCAACTTCTGCAACAACGGCGGATGCTTCTCCTATTGTATTAGCCCAAACAGATATGCTTCGTTTGAAGTTCTTGCCTACCTTAGTAGATAACGGAAAAGAGCCTGAAAAATCCGTGTCTGGTAAGTTGTTATACGAAAAAAAGCGCAAGGGCGATGTGTGCTTTCCGACCGACTGCCAAGATTCAACAGAAAAAATTTCACGAGGATCTGTTAAAGTCTGCGACTGGATGGAATTTCAGATGAGCACCAGCGAAACATATGCACTGTTTGAGGGGCTACAATGTTTGTATGCCCTACATGATGACATAGGAAAAATTCCTTATGGAACGGCTACATACGCCAGAGTAGATGGGGCTTTCCAACAGTTCTTATCTATAATTCAGAATGATCCGGCAGCCGCCAGGATGATTGGAAACGAAGAGAATTACGATCTGGTAAAAACATTATTGCGTCTCATCACCCAAACAAGCTCTTTGGAATCTTTAAAGAAAAGCCTTTCTGAACTTCAAGATGATAATCTACAATATTTGACAACATCGCTGAACATTGAGAAACTTCATAGAGTCGCTATGTTGATGAAAGATAATCTTGATAATAATAGCGAGGAGTTTTGGCAAACTACGGTCTTTAAAGAGAACCAATGGGTTTTGGCACAGCTATTTGCCTGCCCTTGTACAATATTTGCGGATAAGGCATATGTAGGAGGCAAAAATATTAATAACGGTTGTGGTAACCTGTGTGATTTCATCTACCAAAACAGCTTATCACAAAATGTAGCTTTGATTGAAATTAAGACCCCATGTACAGAAATTATAGGGAGTCAGTACCGTGGAACATATAGTTTCAGCTACGAATTAAGTGGCGCAGTTAGCCAGGTGCTAAATTATAGAGACAAGCTTACAAAAGAATACTATGCGTTGTGCCATCAAGGAACACAGTCGTTTGAAGTGATGACTCCTAAGTGTGTTGTCATCATCGGAAAGATGTCAGGAATGAATTCCGGACAAATTGCAGCTTTTGAAAATTTTCGAAATAGCTTAAATAATATTCTCGTCATTACATTCGACGAACTCTACCAACGTATTATTGATTTGATAACAATTCTTTCAGAAAACGCCGAACAAGAAAGAGAACCGTCTTCTCAAAATGGAAACGAAGAATATCCGTTTTAAGTGGCATTGAGATCAAAATTAAGATACTGACTGGAAAGTGGTTCCATTGTATGCTATAATACATGCAAGCCATAAATCAGGTATAATATGTTTGAACATATTTCGAGTAGAGTATTGTGGCAACACTATGGCAACACAAAATCAGATAGCTTATCCTATTCTGATAATGAAGATAATAGTTATATGAGAAGCAATTACCACTAACTAAAAACGCTTAGTTTCTCACAAACAGGAGCGAGTTCGAATAATTTCTGATACATAATAATAGTAAAAACTAATCCCTTAGCTGTGGGTAGAAAACTCATAGCTAAGGGATTTTTGCGTTTGTACATATTTATGCGCTGGCCATATCCTGCTTTTTGTTTTACAATAATATCAAGTGATGCATAATTATTGCTTAAGAGGAAAAACTTTTTGAAGAGGATGCAGTTAAAATTATTATAAGTATGTGCAAAGTAAAGGAGGACGCAAAATGTCAGGTAAAATGGAGATTTATTATTTCAGTCCCACGGGAGGAACGAAAAAGGTAAGCGATATTTTTGCCGCTGCCGTAGGCAAAGATGCAGTATGGCATGATTTGGGAGATAAGCAAACGCCGACGGAGCAACCGCAGGGTGAGCTGATTATTGTTGCAGCACCTGTATTTGCCGGACGAATTCCTTCTGTCGTGCGTGAAAAAATAAAAACGCTTGCCGGTGAGGGGAAGAAGGCAGTAACCATCGCTGTTTATGGTAACAGAGCCTATGAAGATGCGCTGTTGGAGATGAATGATATTCTGATGCAAGACGGCTTTACGGTAATAGCAGCTGCTGCATTTGTGGCGCAGCATTCTATCGTACCGGAGGTTGGCGCCGGCAGACCTGATTCAGAGGATAGAAAAGAAATCCGTGCATTTGCAGAGGCGGTTAAGAACAGTGCTTCCGCAGAAAATGTTCAGGTTCCCGGTAATCGCCCCTATAAGCCGGAGATGAATGTGGCGGCAGCGCCGCTTTCTCTGCCATCCTGCACAGCGTGCGGAGCGTGCGCTAAAATCTGTCCGACGGATGCTATAGCAAATGAGGATGGCAAGATGGCTACGGATGCAGCAAAATGCATTCTTTGCATGGCCTGTGTTAATGCATGTCCGAAGCAGGCAAGAATTCTTCCGCTACCATTGCAGCAAAAAACCGATAACATGCTTGCTGCATTCAAGGATGTCAGAAACAAGAATGAGGTGTTTTTCTAAGAGCTTTTGCTTATATGCGCTTTAACGGCTTTTTAACATACAGAAATGCCGTTGCTTTTGCCAGCAGGCGTAATTTATGCTACAATATAATATCATGATTATTTAAGAGCGGAGAGTAGCGATGATAGCTAAAATAATTATAAGCGCCAACGAAGACGAAACCCGTATGGGGTTGCTGGAAAACGGAATATTGATGGAATATCTGGTAGAGCGCAAGGAAGAGCAGCATCTTGTAGGCAGCATATTTAAAGGTAAGGTCTGCAATGTAGTCCGTGGCATTCAGGCTGCCTTTGTTGATATCGGCCTGGAGCAAAATGCATTTCTGTATCTGGGCAATAAAAAGAATGTTACAGAAGGACAAAGCCTGATAGTGCAGATATCGAAGGATGCACGCGGTACTAAGGGACCTACTGCTACCCGCGAAATCACCTTGCCCGGACGCTATGTGGTGTTGCTGCCGCAGGCGGATTACGTGGGTATTTCGCGTAAGATTACCGATAAGGAGGAACGTGAGCGCCTGAACATGATTTGCGAGGGTGTGCGTCCTGCCGGTATGGGAATTGTGGTGCGCACGGCGGCGACCGGTGTTGCGCGTGAGCTTCTGGAGCGTGACGTGCAGGAACTGGCGGCTGACTGGAAGGTGTTGGCGGCACGTGAGCGTGTAGCGAAGGCTCCCTGCCTGCTGAGGCGTGAGCTTGATTTGCCTATTCGTATTGTGCGCGACTATCTGCGTCCGGAGCTGACGGAAATCGTGATTGATAATCTGCCGATTTATAAGCGTGTAGAAGAGCTGCTGGCCGAGATGCCGCAGGCACAGGATATCAGGGTAACGCTGTATCAGGGTTTGGAGGATATCTTTGAATATCATAAGCAGGGCGAAGCAGTTGCCGGCATCAGTGACAGACAGGTGACGCTGCCTAGCGGCGGTTATCTGGTTATTGATCATACTGAGGCGATGACTGTTATTGATGTTAACAGCGGCAAGTTCAGCGGACGCGAAAATCTGGAAGAAACGATTATGCAGATTAACCGCGAGGCGGCGCTGGAGATTGCGCGTCAGCTGCGTTTACGTGATATAGGTGGCATTATCGTAGTAGATTTTATTGATATGCACACCGATAATCACAAAAGAGAGATTATGAACTCTTTGCAGCAGGCGCTGAAGGGTGATAAAATGCATCCTAAGGTGCAGGATATCACGGTGCTGAATTTGGTGGAGATTACCCGCAAAAAATCGCGTCAGAATTTATCAAGCGTATTATACACTCCCTGCCCGGTATGCAACGGCAGCGGACGTGTGCAGAGCAGAGAAAATCTTTCTTTGGAAATTAAGCGTCGTCTGCGTACTTTGCTGAAGCGTCGCAGCAGTTCGAAAAATCTTTTGATTACCGCCAATCCCTGGTTGGCAGAGTGGCTTGTAAGCAAGGATTTGCGTGCCTGGGAAAGAGAATTGGCCTGCTCCCTGAAGGTTGAGGCGGATGCTTCCCTGCATGTAGAAAGTTTTATGATTTTAGACAACAGCGGTGTTGACAAATAGCAGACATTAAGGTAAAATATTCCAGTATGGACTGATTTGGTCCGTCCCCAACCGCGCAGAGAGGTTCTGAAAATCCCTGGCGTCAGGGTACCGTATTTGGCGAGTCTATCATTAAGGGAGGTGCAATAGATGTACGCAATTATCAAAACCGGTGGCAAACAATACCGCGTAAGCGAAGGCGAAACTCTGCAAGTTGAAAAACTGAACGCAGAAGTTGGCGCTGAAGTAGTTTTTGAAGAAGTTCTGACCGTTGTAAATGATGCTGATGTTAAGATTGGCAAGCCCGTAGTTGAAGGTGCAAAAGTTGTTGCTAAAGTTGTTGAACACGGCAAAGCAGACAAGATTTTCGTTTTCAAATACAAAGCTAAATCCAACTACCGTAAACGTCAAGGTCATCGTCAACCGTTCACTACTGTTGAAATCACCGCTATTAACGCATAATTTTTATGGTAAGTGTTGATTTATTCAGGAACAAGCAGGGTATGATTACCGGCTATAAGGTCAGTGGTCATGCAGGTTACAGCGAAGAAGGCTCAGACATTGTCTGCAGCGCGGTTTCCGCTCTGACGCAGGCTCCCTTGCTTGGCTTGGAAAAACATTTGAAACTCAATCCGTCCTATGTCGTTAATCAGGAGGACGGAATCTTCGAGGTAGCATTGAACAGTGCTCCTACCGACCTGACAGAGGCTATATTGCAAACCATGATTTATGGAGTGGAATCAATAGCGCGTCAGTGTCCGCAATATGTTCGCATTCAAGAACATAGGAGGTGAAAGTAATGTTTGAAATTATTCTGCAATTACATGCACATAAAAAAGGTACTGGTAGCTCCCACAACGGTCGTGACTCTAACGCACAACGTCTGGGTACCAAAGCTCATGACACCCAGCTGGTAACCGCTGGCAGCATCATCGTTCGTCAACGTGGTACTAAATTCCATCCGGGCAACAATGTTGGCATGGGCAAGGACTACACTATTTATGCTAAGGTTGAAGGTCGCGTTAAATTTGAACGCAAAGGCCGCGACAAACGCCAAATCAGTGTATATCCTGTTGAAGAAGCAGCAATGTAATCTTCATAAAAATTACTCCGTAACTCTCGGGTTACGGAGTTTTTTGTATTTCCGGCACTAGATGAAAAAATGCTTCCCCGCAAAGGGAAGCATTTTGGTTTTAGTAACAGGTTATTTTGCCGCACGGTAGATATTTTCCATATCTTCAATAGTCAGCACCTTAAACTGGCCGATGGTGCGCGTATTCATGAAGCTGCATTTATATACTAGCTCTTTGATTTCCTCTTCTGTAAGATCCTTGCCGATAAGCTCGTGAATGCTTGTAGGCATACCGATATGACGGAAGAAGCTTTCCATTGCTGCGATGCCTTCCAAAGCTGTGGCTTCTGGATTACGGAAGTTGTAAGGAATATGGAAAACGTTAGCTGCCAGATGGGCAAAGCGTCCGATATTTTCTTTATATACATAGCGTGCCCAGCTGCCCCATACTGCTGCAAGGCCTGCACCGTGAGCAACGCCGAACATGCTGCTCAGCTCGTGCTCCAGCTGGTGACAGGACCAGTCACCGAAGGTGCGGTCGCCGGTGGTTTCGTTGTGGGATAGGGTGCCGCTCCACATAATTTCAGCGCGGGCATCGTAATTATTCGGCTCCTTGAGTGCAATTTTGGCATAGCGCATAACATTGCGCAGCAATGTTTCGGCGATGCCGTCGATTAGTGCCAGCTGATGTGTTGACGGGGCAGTAAAATAACGCTCCAGGGTGTGTACCATGATATCAGTGCAGCCGCTGGCTGTCTGGTAGGCAGGCAATGTATATGTAAGCTCAGGGTTCATAATAGCGAATTTACAGTAGCCGTAGTCGGTAGAAAGGCCACGCTTGAGCATGCCGTCCTCGTTGGTGATAACGCTGCAGTTGCTCATTTCGCTGCCTGCTGCCGCGATAGTCAGCACAGCGCCGAGCGGAGCGCAGGCGGTAATCTCTTTTTTCTTAGCATAATAATCCCAAACATCTCCGGGGTTAGCCAGGCCGTAGCCAATGCCCTTGGCGCTGTCGATAACACTGCCGCCGCCGACTGCGAGAATAAAATCAACGTTCTCCTCACGGCACAGCTCTACGCCCTTCTTAACCATGGAAAGCTGCGGATTAGGCACAACACCTCCAAGCAGTACGTACTCCAGGCCTGCGTCCTGCAGGCTGGCGCAGACGCGGTCCAGCAGACCGCTTTTCTTGGCGCTGTGACCGCCGAAGTGTACGAGTACCTTGTGGGCACCGTAATATTTACACCATTTACCTGCTTCATTTTCGGTATTTTTACCGAAGATTATTTGTGTAGGTGCGTGAATCTGAAAATGATCCATAATATCAGCTCCTTGCCAGTAATAATTTATCATTGTTTAAAAGGTAATAAAAGAATAACAAAAAGACTGCCTGAGGTCGCAGGCAGTCTCTCGCAAAACAAAATCCGGAGAGGACTGACATACAGCTATCAGGAATCTCTCTTACTTTGCTTATTATAGGAAATTATTTTTTCTTTGTCAATTTATTTTAAGTGTAAGGCTTAGCGCTTCTTTAATCCCAGTATTTCTTCCGGCAGCTGCGCTAAAGTAATTGCCGCAAATACCAGAGCACAGCCAAAGATTTCACGGCTGCTCATAGCCTGTCCCAAAATAAGCCAGCCGCTTACCAGTGCGAAGGCTGATTCCAGACTCATCAGCATGCAGGCAACCAGGGAGCTGACATGTTTTTGACCGACAATCTGCAGCGTGTAGGCTACACCGCTGGACATGATACCGGCGTAGGCGATAGGTGCCCAGCCTGCAATAATATTGCTCATGGATGGTGTTTCGAAAATAAACATCAGCACACCGTTGACAACGGTGCAGGTCATAAATTGTATGAGTGACAGGCGCACGCCGTCAAGATTTTTAATGATATTTTCTATGGCGATAATCTGTGCAGCGAAGCAGAAGGCACAGATGAGTGTGTATAAATCACCTTTGTTGATAGAGAAGCCTTCGTTGATGCAGATGAAGTACATGCCTACGGCTGCTACGACAACACTGAGGCCCTGCAGCAGGGAAACGGAGCGACGGTAGAAGATATAGCTTAAAACAGGTACCAGAATTATATAGAGTGCTGTAATAAAGCCGCTTTTGCCTACGGTAGTGTACATTATGCCAAACTGTTGGAAAAAACACGCGAGTGAGAGGAACAGGCCGCAGGTGATGCCGCCCTTAAGCAGACGTTCTTTATAAATAGGGTCATCACTGCCTAAAACAGTAAAGCGCTTACCTGCCGCTTTGTCGAACAATAGGCAACAGCCGAATAAAAAGATGGTAGCCAAAACACTGCGCGCGCAGTTGAAGGTTAACGGTTCGGCGTAATCGCCGCCGACGCTTTGCGCGATAAAGGCAGTACCCCAGATGAAGGCACACAAGGTGAGCATGAGAACGCCGCGTGTACTATGATTATTTGCTGATGAATTATTCATAAACAACACCCCTATAACAAAACAATAAGATGAAAATAATTATACCATATTTTGCAATGCGTGTACAAAGGTAACAGCTTGAAAAATCGCTGCTGAAGGGATAATTTTGAGCTGTTTTTCTGCGGAACATTTCCTCTCGCAGGACTTTTTTGTAAAGCGATTAGCTGAAAATAGGAAAAATAAGGCGAAATGCTAAATTGGCGAAAAAATCGTCTACAAGCAAATTTATCAACATATTGATGAATTTATCTTTGACACCTACGACATATTGTGGTAGAATAAAGCTACAGAAAATGCTACGCTGAACCGTAGCTGTTTTTTATGATTAAGACAAGGCTTTGACCATTACGGTCAGAGCCTTGAATAACGTATAGGTGTATTTTAAGAATAACTTATGGATTTTTGCTCTTAGTTATTATACGAAGATATTGATTTATAACTTTAATTTTACAGGAAAGGATGCTGAAAGGTTATGAAAGTAATTAAGCGCGATGGCACAACAGTAGATTTTGATGCCGCAAAGATTGTCGTTGCTATTCAAAAAGCCAATGCTGCCGTAGAACCGGAATTTCGTATTGAGGAGGATAAAATTCAGGAAATTGCGGATAGCGTACAATCTCGTAACCGTATGCGCCTGCTTGTAGAAGACATTCAGGATATGGTAGAGCATAGCCTGATGGATGCCGGTAAATTTGAATTGGCAAAGCAGTATATTATTTACCGTTATAAACGAGCTCTGGTGCGTAAGGCCAACACTACCGACGATTCTATTCTGTCCTTAATCCGCAACAGCAATAAGGACGTTATGGAAGAAAACAGTAATAAAAATGCAACTATGGCTGCTACTCAGCGCGACCTGATTGCCGGTGAGGTTTCCAAGGATTTGACAAAGCGTATTATGCTGCCGGCCAAGATTTCCAAGGCGCATGAAGAGGGTGTGCTGCATTTCCATGATGCCGACTATTTTATTCAGCCTATTTTCAACTGCTGCCTGATTAATATCGGCGATATGCTGGATAACGGCACTGTTATGAACGGCAAAATGATTGAAAGTCCTAAGAGCTTTCAGGTTGCCTGCACCGTTATGACACAGATTATTGCCTCTGTTGCTTCCAGCCAGTACGGTGGTCAGTCTGTTGATATCCGTCATCTGGGCAAATATCTGCGTAAGAGCTACGAAAAGTTTAAAAAGAGCATCAAGGAAACCTCCGGAGGCAACATTGATGACGAAACTTTGGAGCGCCTGACAAACGAGCGCCTGCGCTACGAGCTGAAGGGCGGTGTACAGACCATTCAGTATCAGATTAATACCTTGATGACTACCAATGGTCAATCTCCGTTTGTTACCCTGTTTTTGAATCTGCAGAAGGATGATCTGTATCTGAAGGAAAACGCTATGATTGTGGAAGAAATTCTGCGTCAGCGTCTGCAGGGCATTAAAAATGACAAGGGCGTTTATGTAACCCCGGCCTTCCCGAAGCTGGTTTATGTTCTGGATGAGCATAACTGCCTGAAAGGCGGCAAGTATGATTACATTACACGTCTGGCAGTAAAATGCAGCGCTAAGCGTATGTATCCCGATTACATCAGCGCCAAGAAGATGCGTGAAAACTACGAAGGCAATGTTTTCTCCCCGATGGGCTGCCGCAGCTTCCTGTCTCCCTGGAAGGATGAAAACGGTAACTATAAATTCGAAGGTCGTTTCAATCAGGGCGTAGTTTCTCTGAACCTGCCGCAGATTGGCATTGTTGCCAAGGGCGATGAGCAGAAGTTCTGGAAGCTGCTGGATGAGCGTCTGGAGCTGTGCTTTGAAGCGCTAATGTGCCGTCACAATGCGCTGAAGGGCATTAAGAGCGATGTCAGCCCTGTACATTGGCAGTACGGTGCTATTGCCCGTCTGGGTAAGGGCGAAACAATAGACAAGTATCTGGAAAACGGTTATTCTACCATTTCTCTCGGCTATATCGGCCTTTATGAGCTGACCAAGCTGATGAAGGGCGTAAGCCATACCGATCCTGCAGGCGAGGATTTTGCCCTGCGCGTTATGAACCGTCTGCGCGGTGCCTGCGATAAATGGAAGGCACAGACCGGTCTTGGCTTTGGTCTGTATGGTACACCGGCAGAAAGCCTTTGCTACCGCTTTGCACGTATCGATAAGGAGCGCTTCGGAACGATTGAGGATGTTACCGATAAGGGCTACTATACTAACTCCTATCATGTTGACGTACGCGAGAAAATTGATGCTTTCAGCAAATTTAAATTTGAAAGCCAGTTCCAGAATATTTCCTCCGGCGGTGCGATTTCTTATGTAGAAATTCCTAATATGCGTCACAACACAGAAGCATTGGAAGAGGTTGTCAAATTCATTTATGACAACATTCAGTATGCGGAGTTTAATACAAAATCCGATTACTGCCATGTTTGCGGCTTTGACGGTGAAATTACCATTAATGATGATAATGAGTGGGAATGCCCCGCATGCCACAACAAGGATCATTCCAAGATGACGGTTATCCGCCGTACCTGCGGTTATCTGGGAGAGAACTTCTGGAATGTAGGCAAGACTAAGGAAATCAAAGCCAGAGTAATGCATCTGTAATTTGCGAGGTGAGGGCGTATGAATTACGCAGAAATAAAAAATCTGGATATTGCTAACGGACCGGGCTTGCGTGTATCGCTGTTTGTCAGCGGCTGTACACATCATTGCAAGGGATGCTTTAACCCGGAGTCCTGGAATTTTAATTACGGTCAGCCTTTTACGGAAACAACGCAAGAGCATTTGCTGGAGCTCTTGGAAAACGAACATATCCGCGGCCTGTCGCTTTTGGGAGGTGAACCCTTCGAGCCTGCCAATCAGGCAGCGCTGCTGCCGTTCCTGCGCAAGGTAAGAGCACGCTTCCCCAAGAAGGATATCTGGTGCTACAGTGGCTATGATTTCGAAAAGGATATGCTGACAGGTAACCTGGGACCTTGGGAAATTACTGAGGAAATGCTGTCCTACATTGACGTACTGGTAGACGGAGAATTTAAGCTTGAGCTGAAGAATCCTAATCTGCGCTTTCGCGGCAGCGAAAACCAACGCGTTATCCTGGTGCAGGAATCGCTGAAGGCAGACGGCATTGTACAATGGGATGACGGCGAAGGCTTGAGCATCTGACAAGCAGTGCGTTTACAAATTTATAAAAAATAAAGCATCCCGGCTCGCAGGAGCAGGGATGCCCGGAAAAAGAAATAGCATTGTCGGTCTTAGCAGGACTGACAATGCTATTTTAATTGTGTGCGCAAGGCTTGCGGAATAACAGATTCTATAAAGGCCTTGACGATTGCCGGTTCAAAATCCAGACCGGCCTTGTTCTGCAACTCGATGATAGCGTCGGCGTGAGTTTTTTGCCAATGCTGGGTGCAGGGGTTGAGGTTGCGGTCATAATAATTGGCTACGGCGACTATGCGTGCGCCGATAGGGATGTTCTGTCCCTTAAGGCGTTTGGGATAACCGGTGCCATCCCATTTTTCATGGTGCGCGCGGATGATATCGCTGATGGTATCAAAGCCGGGAATATTCTCCAGCATGCTGGCGCCTGCGATGCAGTGACGTTTATAAATAGACTGCTCGCGCGTAGAAAGAAACGGCAGCTTAGCCAAAATAATATTGGGTACGGAAAGCTGACCGATATCATGCAGCAGCGCTGCTGTTTTTATCTGTGAAACTTCGCTGGCAGGCAGACCGAGCTTAGCAGCAGTGCTGGCAGAATAATTGGCAACCTGCTGACTGTGCAGATAAATTTCTCTATTTTTAATTTCCAACATTCTTAAATAGAACTCGCAGATATCCTTCGTCAGGCGAGCATCCGCAAAGTCCAGACATTGTGGTATAGCAATCATAAAGCGTATTTCCTTTTTTTCCGTTCAATATTGAGTACCAATAGTATAGCACTTTTTGACAAAAGATAAAAGTATGCAGAGCTATTGACTTGCAAAAAAAATTTTTTCCCATTATAATAGATAGGACAACTCAGGTCTGTGGTTGCAAGTCGATGCCAGTTGCAGGCGAAACGATCCACGTAAGCAGCAAAATTTTGCTGTGAGCACGGTGCAGCTTAGAAGTAAGTCCTGCCGCAAAAAAATTATGGGCGAGAGAGGTAGTAGTGGGGAGCGGAATGCTTAGGAGCGAACCTTCCAGCAGGCGAGTGTGGGGGCGAAAACCAGGTCAGCTGAGTTGTTTTTTGTTACCTAAATTACAGTTTGCCGCAAAATGAAAAAAAATGCGGCAAATTTTTATTTAGGTATATAATGTACGTATCTCAAAATTGGCTTACAATATCGAAGGGGGAAATGATGATGAAGAAGATTTTGTTTTTAGTTATGGCAGTTCTGGCTGCTGCTTCTATGATGATTGCCGGCTGCGGCGGTGGCGATAAAAAAGCTGCTGAACCGGAAAAGGTACTGCGTGTAGGTACAGAACCGACCTTTGCACCTTTTGAATTCCAAAAAGAGGGCAGCAAAAGCTATGACGGTTTTGACATGGATCTGGCACGTGCTATCGGCAAGCAAATGGGCTACAAGGTTGAAATTGTCAGCATGGGCTTTGATGCTTTGATTCCGGCACTGAACTCCGGTAACATTGATGTTGTTGCTGCAGGCATGAGCATTAATGAAGAACGTCAAAAGGCTGTTACCTTCTCTGAGCCTTATTATACTTCCGGCCTGATTGTCATGGTAAATAAGGACAACAACGAAGTTAAGAGCGTTAAAGATCTGGAAGGCAAACGTATTGCCTGCCAAATCGGTACTACCGGTGAAAAGAATGCCAGAAACGTTGCTAACGCTAAAGTAACTGCTTTCAACACTAATGATGAAGCTGTTATGGAACTGAAAAACAAAGGCGTTGATGCGATTATCAATGATAGTCCTGTAGTTGGTTATTACCTGGCACAGGGTGGTAACACCAGCATGAAGACTGTTGGCGATATCATGGAAGCAGAGCAATACGGTCTGGCTGTTAAAAAAGGCAATGATAAGCTTGCGGGCGAAATCAACAAGGCTTTGGCTGAGTTGAAGAAAAATGGTGAATATGACAAGATTTACAAAACCTGGTTTGGTGAAGTAAAGAAATAATATTTTGTTCACTACGGAGCACGACAGGGTTTAATTGCCGGACGTGCTCCGTTTGACATTAAAAAATTAGAAAAGAAAAAATGAGGGGGACCAACAAATGAAAAAGGTATTAGTATTTTTAATGATGGCTATTATGGCCTGCAGCATGCTGCTAACCGGCTGCGGCGGTGAGGAAAAAAAGGCGGCTGACAGCGCTAAGGTTTTGCGTGTCGGCACTGAGCCTGTATTCGCACCGTTTGAATTTCCTAAGGAAGGCAGCAAGGATCTGACCGGCTTTGATATTGAGCTGATTGAAGCTCTTGGCAAGCAAATGGGCTACAAGGTTGAAATGGTAAGCATGGGCTTTGATGCTCTGATTCCGGCGCTGAATTCCAACAATATTGATGTTGCTATTGCCGGTATGACCATTACCGACGAACGTAAAAAGGTTGTTGATTTTACCGAATCCTATTATACTTCCGGTCTGATGATTATGGTACGTAAAGACAGCAATGTAAAATCCATCGATGATTTGAAGGGCAAAACTATTGCCTGCCAAATCGGTACTACCGGTGAAAATAAATCCAGAACTGTTGAAGGCGCTAAAGTAAAGGCATTCAATACTCAGGACGAGGCTTCTCTGGAGCTGAAAAACGGCGGTGCTGATGCTGTAATCGGTGATGCTCCGGTTATTGAATACTATATGACCAAAGCAGGCAAGGACTTTGCTAAAACTGTTGGTGAAAGAATGGAAGCTGAGCCTTATGGTATTGCTGTTAAAAAAGGCAGCAAGCTGGCCGGCGATTTAAATAAAGCTTTAGCTGAATTGAAAAAGAGCGGCGAATATGATAAGCTTTATACTAAATGGTTTGGAGAGAAAAAATAAGCAGTGGTTCTCTCCAGCCTGCAACTAAGAATTTAGAAGGGATTGGGAGAATATGAATTTTGAGCTTATGGCAAATTCGTTTCCGCTTTTGCTGGCCGGTGCCGCTATTACCGTAGAGATTACGGCGATGAGCGTTACCTTCGGTCTGCTTATTGGCTGCATGATCGGTATTGCGCGCTTGTGCAGCATTAAGCCGTTGCGTTATTTTGCCAATGTTTATGTCGATTTTATCCGCGGCACCCCGCTGTTGGTACAAATCTTCCTCGTGTATTTTGCGTTGCCTAACATTATCGGCAGCCGTGTTGATCCGTTTGTGGCAGCAATTTCCGCCTGCTCCATCAACAGCGGTGCGTATGTTGCCGAAATCTTCCGTGCAGGCATCCAGTCTATTGACAAGGGCCAGATGGAAGCAGGCCGCAGCCTCGGTATGACCTGGGCGCAGACTATGCGCTATATCATCATGCCGCAGGCCTTCAAGCGCATCATTCCGCCTCTGGGCAATGAATTTATTGCGATGCTGAAGGATTCCTCTCTGGTTTCCGTTATCGGTTTCGAAGAGCTGACTCGTCGCGGCCAGCTGATTATTGCCCGTACCTACGCTTCCTTTGAAATCTGGATGGCTGTAGCTATTATCTATCTGATTATGACCTTTGCTGTTGCAAGGTTTACCGGTTATCTGGAGCGGAGGTTTGACACGAAATGAGCAAGGAAATGATTGTAATCAAAGATCTGAAGAAAAGCTTTGGTGATCTGCACGTACTCAAGGGTGTAAACCTGACGATTGCGGAAAAAGAGGTTGTTGTTATTATCGGCCCCAGCGGCAGCGGTAAGAGTACTCTGCTGCGCTGCATCAACTTTTTGGAGGAGCCTACCGGCGGCAGCATTGTTATCGACGGTATTCCGCTGAACGGTGAGGCTAATATCAACGAAATCCGCAAGGAAGTCGGCATGGTATTCCAACGCTTTAATCTGTTCCCGCATATGACTGTTATGCAGAATCTGATGCTGGCACCGATGAAGGTGCGTGGCGTTTCTAAGGATGAAGCAGAAAAGACTGCGCATATGTACCTGAAAAAGGTTGGCATGGAAGACAAAGCCAATAATTATCCCGACCAGCTCAGCGGTGGTCAGCAACAGCGTGTTGCTATTGCGCGTGCGCTGTGCATGAAGCCGAAGGCTTTGCTGTTTGACGAGCCGACAAGTGCTCTCGACCCGGAAATGGTTAACGAGGTTCTGGATGTTATGAAACAGCTGGCTAACGAAGGCATGACCATGGCTGTTGTTACTCACGAAATGGGCTTTGCCCGTGAGGTTGGCGACCGTGTATGCTTCGTAGACGGCGGCAAAATTTTGGAAGAGGGTACTCCGGAAGAAATTTTTGGTAATCCAAAAGAGGAGCGTACCAAAAACTTCCTGTCCAAGATTTTATAATTACTCAAAATTTATTAAAAGCACATCTGTAAAGGTGTGCTTTTTTCAACTAATCATCATTTATGGAGTGATAATTATGCAAATGCAATTCGACGGACAACAATATCCTTACGCTTCGCGCCGTCGCGTAGTTTATGGCAGACGCGGTATGGTCTGCACCTCGCAGCCATTGGCATCGCAGGCCGGCCTGCAGATTTTGCAGCAGGGCGGTAACGCTATTGATGCAGCCATCGCGACAGCAATTTGTCAGACCGTAGTGGAGCCTACGAATAACGGTCTTGGCAGTGACTGCTTTGCGATTGTCTGGGTAAAGGATAAGCTTTATGGTATCAACGGCAGCGGTTATGCGCCGCAGAACCTGACGGCGGAGGCAGTGCGCGCTGCAGGCTATACAGAGAAAATGCCGTTCAGAGGCTGGCAGGCTGTGACTGTTCCGGGAGCGCCTTCAGCCTGGGCGGAGCTGCACAAGCGTTTCGGCCGTCTGCCCTTTGCGCAATTATTTGCCCCTGCTATTGATTATGCGGAAAACGGCTATCCTGTTTCACCGATAGTAGCACGCTTCTGGCAGGAGGGCATTGAGGCGCTTACGCCGTATAAGGATAATCCTGCTGTTGCGCCTTGGTTTGCCACTTTTGCACCTAAAGGCGTGGCACCGCGTACAGGCGAGCTGGTACGTCTTCCGGACCATGCCAAAACACTGCGCCTGTTGGCGGAAAGCTATTGCGAAAGCTATTATCGCGGTGAGCTTGCCGAAAAAATTGTCGACTTCAGCGAAAAGACCGGCGGTTGCCTGACGTTGGCAGATTTGGCTGATTATCGTGCGGAATTTGTTGAACCTGTGCATATTAATTATCGTGGCTATGATGTGTGGGAAATGCCGCCTAACGGTCATGGCATTACGGCGCTGATGGCCTTGAATATATTGAAGGGATTTGAATTCGACGGACGTGACAGCGTAGCAACACTGCATAAGCAGATTGAAGCTATGAAGCTGGCCTTTGCCGATGGCATGCAGTATATTGCTGACCCGCGCTATATGCGCACTAAGGTGGAAGCTATGCTGAGCGAGGAATATGCTGCCAAACGCCGGGCGCTGATTGGCGAGCAGGCCTTGCTGCCGGAAGCAGGAGAGCCCTTCTGCGGCGGTACTGTTTATCTGTGTACTGCAGATAATGAAGGAAATATGGTATCCTTTATTCAAAGCAACTACAAAGACTTTGGCAGTGGCGTTGTGCTGCCGGGTTATGGCATCAACTTTAATGACAGAGGTGCAGGCTTCAGCTTGGACGAATCTTTGGATGATTTTCTGCTGCCGCGTAAGAAGCCGTATCATACAATTATCCCTGGCTTTTTAACTAAGGACGGCGAAGCTGTTGGTCCGTTTGGTGTTATGGGTGCCTATATGCAGCCGCAAGGTCATGTTCAGGTGCTGATGAACACGATTGATTTCCTGCTGAATCCGCAGGCTGCGCTGGACGCACCGCGTTGGCAGTGGATTGATGGGCGCGAGGTGTGGCTGGAGGACCGCTTTGCACCGGAGGTTGTTGAAGAGCTGCGCAAGCTTGGGCATGAGGTGCGTGTAATGAGCGATTACACCAGCTTTGGCAGGGGCGAAATTATTTGGCGCTGCGCTGACGGCGTACTGGCGGGAGCAACGGAGCCGCGGGCTGACGGAACAGTGGCTGCCTGGTAATTTTATAAGTTTGGTGTATTAATATGATATTCTCTACTGTGGGAAGTACGCACGTAATTATGCTCAAGCTGCGTTTTCAAGAATGGGTATACGCATGATACTACAATAGTAACCTTGCGGTAACTGACGCACGTGAAAGTGCGTACTTTACAGGACTGCACTTTGGTACTATGATATGTACAGATGATGCTCAACGCATCACGAGGAGGTTAACAGATTATGAAACAAGAAACGTTAGATTTTGTTAAAGAAAAAACTGCAGCTTTAATTGCTGCTCATAGCTGCAGCGCTGAAGCAAAGGCTGCTGCGGAAAAATGGCTGGCTGCTGTTGGTACTGCGGAAGAAGCAGAAGCAACCAAGGCTTATATTGCAGAGCTGGAAGCAGATATCATGCCGATTGACGGCCTGATTGCGTTTGCCGATTCCGAAGCAGGCGTTGGCGTTTTCGGCGCTGAGCTGGCTAAAAATATTCTGGCACATGCTAAGGAAATCAAGGCTGCTGGTGCTGCCTATTGCGATTGCCCGGCCTGCGCTGCCTGCAAAGCAATTCTGGATAAAAAAGCAGAGCTACTGTAATTAATCTTCAAAAATAAAACTGACCGCCCGTATCTTAGGTGAAGTGGAGATGCGGGCGGTTTTTTGTTTGTAAAAAGCTTTTTCTTTTTGGAGCGTCCGAGAAGAATCAAACCTCCGCACACGGTTCCGGAGAAATAGCATGCTTGTTTGGCAATGATTTTCAAAATTATAAACTACTTGTCTTTAGCTGTTGGATATAGTATAATAAACATAGAAAAAGTGCTACCGATAGACGGTTGCCCTTAGAAAATGTTAGTTAAAAATAACCGCTCGTTTTCCTAGGACGGGGCGGTTATTTTTTTGCGTTTTTACCGAGTTCATAGCCGAATTTGACACAAGTCAAACCGAAGCCTAATAAAGCGAGGACTTCAAGAATATTCATCGGCGCCACCCTCTTTCTTGTAGATTTCCATAAGGATATGGATTCTTGCAATAGGAGAGCCGCAAAGCCCTCCGAGGAGAGCAACCGCCTACCGCTGTGGTAGCACTAATTAATTCTAACATAAGTTTGGGTAAAAGTGAAGACACAGGAATATAAAACCGGTCGATAATATTAGTGCATAAAAAATCCCTTCCCAAACAAATGGAAAGGGTACTTTTCTTTTTGGTGCGCCTGAGAGGAATCGAACCTCCGCACACGGTTCCGGAGACCATTGCTCTATCCACTGAGCTACAGGCGCAAAAACTACAATGGAATTATACCACAGATGTGAAACTTATGCAAAGAAAAGCCTTCTTTTTTGTCTTGTGCGCGCTTATATGTTACAATAATATTATTAATTTAATAAGCATGTATTACCTTGGACATGCGCTTTGAATAGAGGTTGCTTATGAAAGAAAGAAATCCTTATTGTCTGCTGGCCTTTGCAATTGTGCTTATCTGGGCGCTGTGGAATTACAATGTCAGCCTAAAACTGCTGGCTGGTATATATGATGTTTTGCTGCCGTTTGTCATTGGCGGTTGTATGGCTTTTATCGTCAACGTGCTGATGAAGAAGCTGGAGCAATATTGGCGCAGAATTTTTAAGCAGAGCGTGGTATCGCGTTTCGAGCGTCCAGTGTGTTTGTTTTTGAGCCTTGCAATCATTATCGGCTTTTTGGCCTTCTTTGTGCTGACGATTGTGCCCGAGCTGCATGCCAGCATGAAAATGCTCGTCAAGATGTTGCCGCCGGCGTTGGCTAAGCTGAATATTTATCTGCAGCAGAAGGCGCAGGAGCTTTCCTTCTCGGCAGACGAGCTGGCTGTGGTACAGGCGCAGGCTAAAGAGGTTTATCAGACGATGCTCAATTATCTGCAGAACAACAAGCGATTACTGCTGGAGCAGACGTTTTTGGCAACGGCCTCCGTTCTGGAGGTGCTTGCAAGCTGTGTTATCGGTTTTGTCGTAGCAATCTATTGTCTGCTGGAAAAGCATCGTCTTGCGCGCAACTTTAAATGCGTAATTTTTGCCTTTTGCTCGAAGGAGCGCGCTGCTTATATTCTGCATGTATTGCAGACATCAGAGCAGATTTTCCGCGGTTTTGTGGGCGGACAGTTGGTAGTGGCGCTGCTTTTGGGCGTGATGTATTTCGTCGGTATGACGCTTTGCGGCTTCCCCTATGCGACGGTCATTTCGCTGCTGGTGGCAGTGCTGAGCCTGATACCGATTCTCGGTACCTTAATCAGTGCTCTTATCGGTTGCTTTTTAATACTGGTGGCAGCGCCGGAAAAAATCTGGTATTTTATCATATTATACATTGTGCTGCAGCGCATCGAAGCTGACTTGCTTTATCCTAAGATTGTGGGCAAGGCTGTCGGTCTTTCGGAGCTGTGGGTGCTGGCAGCGGTGACGATTGGCGCGAGCCTTGGCGGTGTTGCCGGTATGATTGTCTGCGTACCGCTGTTTTCTGTACTGTATGCTTTGCTGGCTGAAAAGGTTAAGCGCCTGCTGGCAGAGAAAAATTTATCTAATTTATAAGATTTGTTAGGCACTGGGCGCTAAAAGTGCTATAATAATAAATTGATTGTAAGCCTGTTATCTGCAGGAAGCCTTGAATATGCAAAGGAGATTTTATGATTACAATACGAGATAAGGTGCGTTTTGTTGAAACTGATATGATGGGTGTTGTGCATCATGCCAACTATCTGCGCTGGTTTGAAATGGGACGTGTAGCATATCTGCGTGCCTGCGGTATTTCCCTGGGCGAGCTGATGGCTGACGGCGTTATTTTCCCGATTACCGAGGTACGCGCCAAGTATAAAAATTCCTGTACCTTTGATGATGATTTTGAAGTACAGGTAAAAATGAGTGCCTTTAATAAAGCAAAAATGGAATTTGATTATACTGTTATCCGTCTGCGCGACGGCGCTGTGGCGGTGGAAGGCCATACGCGCAATGTGTTTACCGATAATGAAGGCCACATTGTTCGTCTGAAGCCTGAATGGTATGATAAAATTCAGAAGGTATATGCAGCGGATAAGGCTGCGGAGGAGATGTGAGAGTATGGAAAAATATAAGATTGTTCCTGTGCCGACAAGAATTTTGACTCATCACGATGATATCTGTGATGCTATTCTGGAATATGCCAAGGATAAAATCGGTCCTAATGATGTTGTTTGCACTGCCGAAAGCGTAGTAGCAATTACCCAGGGCAGAGCAATGCGCTGTGAGGAGTTCCATCCGGGACCGCTGGCTAAGGTGCTGTCGCATCTGTTCCCTGCTAAGGGCAGTATCAGCAGCTGGTACAGCATGCAGTCCCTGATTGACGCAGAGGGCGGTGCACGCGTTCTGTGGGCAGTAATTTGCGGCTTTGCGGCTAAATGCGTAGGCGTAAGCGGTACCTTCTACCGTATGGCAGGCAAACAGGCACGTCTGATTGACGATGTTACCGGCACGATGCCTCCGTATGACAAGCATATTGTTTACGGTCCGGCAGAACCGGAAAAGGTTGCCGAAGCTATTACCAAGGCTTGCGGCTGCTATGGCGCTGCTATTGCTGATGTTAACGATTTAAAGCGTTCTGCTGTACTTGGCTGGTCCAAGGGCGTTGATCCTGATAAGGTTGCGGAAATCCTCATTGATAATCCTTTTGGCAACGGCAGTGAAAAAACACCAATCTGCATTATCAAGGATTATCATAAGGCGTAAGGGGGAAGCAAGATGCTGATGACGATTGTGGGAGTCCTTGTAGGACTGTTGATTTTGGGCGTTATAATTGTAGGTGTATATATTTCTATTCAGGGTGATGCTGTAATGCGTCTGCTGGTAAAGCAGCGCACTAAGGCTGTTTTGGACAAGGTATATGCCGACAGAATTGATTTTTCCTTAGAGGTACCTTTTGATAACGTAGGCAAGCAGGAAGGCACTATTCTGGATGCTTATATGCGTATTTATCTGCCTCAGGAGCAGTATAGTGATGTGCTGCTGCGTGGCAAGGTTAATCGTGAGGGCTATTTGCGCGAGGATGATTATTTTGAAGCAATGCTGGTTCCTGCAGGTACCGGCGAAAAATTTGTCCTGCGCTTTGAGGCTTATGCCAAAAACGGCAAGAGCTTAGAGGAAGCAATGGAAAATATTCCTGATGTTGATGTTGCTTTGTTTGCTGACTGCCGTGGCCGCCGTGAGCTTTACACCGTAAAGGAATACTTTACTCTGACTGCAGATGAAATGCGTGCGCTGGTAAAATAAGCTGACGCTGTCTGACACTATTTTTAAAATTATATAAATGATACTTTATTATGGATGCTTCTCTGCTGTGGGAGAGGCATCCATTTTTCTTTGCCTTGAAAGTTATGAGAGATAATCTGCAAAAAAAATTCAAAAAAATGCAGCTTTTTGCTCAA